>Ga0081538_10000788_pt1 | contig 34591 bp, 35 predicted proteins | sample TabmetS5T2R1_FD_71022 | JGI IMG/M metagenome (GOLD analysis project Ga0081538, IMG submission 71022) | Tabebuia heterophylla rhizosphere microbial communities from the University of Puerto Rico - S5T2R1 | ecosystem: Host-associated > Plants > Roots > Rhizosphere ...
GCGGGTACCCCCTCGCCGGCGTCCGCGACGCGGCGAGCGGCGAGTACCGCCTGTACGTGGACGGGGCGCTCGCCTCCACCGTCGGCAACCAGTGGTGCGAGGAGAAGGCCGGCGGGAACACGGTCATCGGCCGGGCGCAGTGGGACGGCGACGAGGTCGACTTCTGGCGCGGGGCGATCGACCAGGTGCACGTCTACGATCGCGCGCTGTCCGCGGCCGAGGTCGGCGAGCTGCACGCGAGCGGGCGATGACGGCCAGGCGCGTCATGGCGGCGGTGCTGGCGGCCGTCGCGGCGTCGTGCCTCGGAGCGGGTGCGGCGGAGGCTCGGTCGTGGACGGTGCACGGTCCGCACGCGGCCGGGCCGAAGGCGATCCTCGCGCTCGAGGACGGCGCGCTCTCGCTGAGCGTCCGCGACGACGGGCGGACGGTGCTCGCGCCGGGCACGGTGGGACTCGTGACGACCGAGGCGGACCTGTCGTCCGGCCTCCGGCCCCTCGGCCACACGAGCCGGCCGGTGATGGAGTCCTACGCGACGACCACCGGCAAGCGCCTGAAGCGCCGCTCCCCGATGCGGGAGGCGAGGTTCGTCTTCGCCGAACCCGGTGGACACCGGATCGCCGTCGTCGTCCGCGTCGCCCGTGACGGCGTGGCCTACCGCTACGTGCTGCCGGACGGCGGCACGGTCCTGCGCGAGGCGTCGTCGTTCCAGCCGCCGGCCGAGGCGACCGCGTGGCTGACCGATTACTCGGTCAACTACGAGCGGCGCTACGAGGAGCGGACCGCCGCGGCGGCGCCGTCCGGCGACTACGCGTACCCGGCGCTCCTTCAGACCGGCGACAGCTTCGTGCTGCTGACCGAGGCCGACGTCGACGGCCGGTATGCGGGGAGCCGCCTCGTCCATCAGGCAGGCAGCTCCCGCTATGACGTCGCGCTCGCCGAGCCGGAGATCCACAGCGCGGGCTCGCTCGCGACGCCGTGGCGGACGGCGATCGTCGGCGATCTCGCGACGATCGCGGAGTCGACCCTCGTCGACGACCTTGCCCCCTCCTCGAAGGTGCGCGACACCTCGTGGATCGACCCCGGCACCGTCGCGTGGTCGTGGCTCGCCGGCTTCCACGCAGCCCAGCGCAGCCTCGAGACCCAGAAGGCGTTCGTCGACTACAGCGCCGCGCACGGCTGGGAGTACGTCCTCGTCGACGACGGCTGGATCACGACGGACTGGATGCCCGAGCTGATCGCGTACGCGAACCGCCGCGGCGTCGAGATCCTGCTGTGGATGCACTGGACCGGCCTCGACACCGCCGAGGAGCGCGAAGCGACGCTCGACGAGGTCAAGGGCTGGGGCGCGGCCGGCCTGAAGATCGACTTCATGGACTCCGACTCCCAGGAGCGCTACCGGTGGTACGACGCGGTGCTCGCCGAGACCGCCGAGCGCGAGCTCCTCGTCAACTTCCACGGCTCGACGATCCCGCACGGGATCCAGCGCACCTGGCCGCACGTGATGACGATGGAGGCCGTGCGCGGCGCCGAGCAGGGCGACGTGCAGCTCGACCACATCACGAGGCTGCCGTTCACGCGCAACGTCGTCGGGTCGATGGACTACACGCCGATGGGGTTCCAGTTCGGGGAGCGCAACACGACGGACGCCGGTGAGCTCGCGCTGTCGGTCGTGTACGAGTCCGGCTGGCAGCACTTCGCGGGATCGATCGAGGCCTACCGGTCCCGCCCGGAGCTCGAGCGGTTCCTCGAGCAGGTGCCGACCGTGTGGGACGCGACGGTGCTGCTCGACGGGCATCCGGGCGACCGCGCCACCTTCGCGCGACGCAGCGGCGGGCGCTGGTTCGTCGGCAGCGTCGCCGCCGGCGCGGGCATCCAGCGGGTGCCGCTCGACTTCCTGGGCCGCGGCCGCTGGCTCCTCGAGCTCGTCCGAGACGGCGCGGACGGGCTGGTCAGGGACGCCCGGGTGGTCGATCGCCGCGGCGCGCTCGCGGTGCCGGTCGCCGCCGGCGGCGGGTTCGTGGCGCAGATCTGCCGCAGCCGGCCCGGCCGCCGGACGTGTGACGAGCCGGTCGACCGCGTCCCGCTGACGAGCCTCACCGTCGAGCCGGAGCGTGCGGCGGCCGACCCCGGCCAGACTGTGGTCGTCGACGCGCGGTTCGCGGTCGACGAGTTCGGCCCGGCGACCGACGTCAGCCTCACGGCCACGGCGCCCGACGGCTGGTCGCTCGAGGGAGCCGGCGCGCGAGCGCGCAGGCTCGGCACCGGCGAGTCGGTGGAGGCCGGCTGGTCGATCACCGTGCCGGCCGAGCCGCAGTACGGCTACACCGATATCCCGGTCGTCGCCGAGTTCAGCGTGCCCGGCGGCCCCTCGCGGCTGCGGGTCGAGAAGGTCGTGCGCGTGTTCGTCTCCCCGCCGGGCGTCGACTATGTCAGCGACCTGCCGTTCGTGTCGCAGAGCAACGGCTGGGGTCCGGTTGAGCGCGACATGTCGAACGGCGAGAACCAGGGCGGCGACGGCGGGCCGCTGCGGATCCGCGGGACCACCTTCGACAAGGGGCTCGGCGTGCACGCGAACGCCGAGGTCACCGTCGACCTCGGCGGCGCCTACGCGCGCTTCACGGCGCAGGTGGGCCTCGACGACGAGGTGACCGGCCCCGGCTCCGTCGCGTTCGAGGTGATCGGCGACGGCGCGGTTCTCGCCCGCACGGGCGTGCTGACGCGCGCCGACGCTGCGCGGCCGATCGAGGCAGACGTCACGGGCGTCGGGACGCTGACGCTGCGCGTGACGGACGGCGGTGACGGCATCGACTTCGACCACGGCGACTGGGGGGACGCGCAGCTGCGGCGCCACGACCATTCACCGGAGCCCGGGCGCCTGCCATGATCGGCGCGGTGAAGATCGTCGTCATCGGCGGACACGGCCTCATCGGGTCCAAGCTCGTCGCCGGGCTCGGCGACCAGGGCCACGACGCCGTCGCCGCCGGCCCCCGCACCGGCGTCGACACGCTCACCGGCGATGGTTTGGCCGAGGCGCTCCACGGGGCCGACGTGGTCGTCGACGTCACCAACTCGCCGTCGTTCGAGGACGCCGCGGTGATGGATTTCTTCCGGACGTCGACCGGCAACCTCCTCGCCGCCGAGCAGGCGGCCGGCGCCGGACACCACGTCGCGCTCTCGGTCGTCGGCTGCGATCGCATCGCCGACAGCGGCTACATGCGCGCCAAGGTCGCCCAGGAGGAGCTGATCACGGCCTCGGCGCTCCCGTACTCGATCGTCCGCTCGACGCAGTTCTACGAGTTCGTCGGACCCATCGCCGACGCCGCCACGGACGGTGACACCGTCCGGCTCCCGGACGCACGCATGCAGCCGATCGCGAGCGACGATGTCGCCCGCGCCGTCGGCAGGGTCGCCGTCGGCAGGCCCGTCGACGGCATCGTCGAGATCGCCGGCCCCGAGCCGCTCCGCTTCGACGAGCTCGTCCGCCGCGCCCTGAGCGCGCGCAACGACCCGCGCCACGTGGTCGCCGACCCCGAGGCGCGCTACTTCGGCGCCGCCGTGGGCGATGCCAGCCTGCTGCCCGGCGCCGACGCCCAGCTCGGCAAGACGCGGTTCGAGGACTGGCTCGGCCGACCCGCGATGTCCGGCTAGGCGCTCGGCGCGCCCTGGAGCGACGCGAGCTCGTCGCCGAACCGCGCCATCGCGTTGAGGTGCAGCAGGACTCCCCAGCTCACCCGGGCCACGCCCAGCGAGGCGAGCTCGTCGAGCGACGGCGCCTGCGGCAGGCGCACGACGTTGACCGGGCCGCCGACCTCCGACATGAAGCGGCGCAGGGCGTCGCTCTCCCAGAGGACGATCGGGTACACGCAGTCGACGCCGGCGTCGAGGTAGGCCTGCGCGCGCCGCAGCGCCTCGGGGACGAGCTCCCCCTGGCTTCCAGGGCCGGCGCCCCCGAGGAAGGGAGCGAGGAAGACGTCGATGCGGGCGTTGATCACGAGCCGGTAGCCGTCCTCCGACGCGGCCTGGCGAACCGCCCGGAGCCACTCCGCGTGCCGGTCGGGATCGCGGAGCCCTCCGGCGCCGTAGTCGCTGTCCTCGAGGTTGCAGCCGGCGGCTCCGGCGCTCCTCAGCGCGTCCACCAGAGCGGCCGGGTCCATCCTGTATCCGGCCTCGGCGTCGACCGTCACGGGCACGTCGACACTTCGGGCGATCCGTGCGGCCGCGGCGAGCATCTCGTCGCCCGGCGCGCCCTCGTGGTCCTCGTAGCCGAGCGTGGCGGCCACTCCGCCGCTGGTCGTCGCGACGACGGGGAAGCCGGCCGCGACCACGGCCCGCGCGGTGGCCACGTCCCAGGCGTTCGGAAGCAGCAGCGGGGAGCCGGGGCGGTGGAGCGATAGCAGCAGGTCGCACTTGCTCTGGAGGTCTGGAGAGCTCATACGAAGAACCTACGTCACCCGGTAGGCTCTGGTCGGCTCATGGCACACGACGATCCGCGCGGCCGTCTGCTCGGGCGACGTGGCGAGTGCGAGGCCCTGGATCAGCTGTTGGCTCGCTTGCGCACGGGACGAAGCCCGGTGCTTGTGCTGCGCGGAGAGGCCGGGGTCGGCAAGACCGCGTTGCTGGACTATCTGGTCGACGAGGCGACCGGATGCCGCGTCGTGCGAGCGGCGGGCGCAGAGGCCGAGATGGAGCTCGCCTACGCCGGGCTGCAGCAGTTCTGCGCGCCGCTGATGGAGCACCTCGACCCGCTGCCCGGCCCGCAGCGCGAAGCCTTGAGCACCGCCTTCGGCCTCAGCGCGGGCGACCCACCGGACCGGTTCTTCGTCGGCCTCGCCGTGCTCAGCCTGTGCGCCGAGGCGGCGCGCGAGCGGCCGCTGCTCTGCATCGTCGACGATGCGCAGTGGCTCGACCGTGCGTCGGCGCAGGCGCTGGCGTTCGTGGCGCGCCGCCTGGACGCCGAGTCGGTCGCCCTGGTCCTCGCGATCCGCGAGGTCGGCGACGAGACCGAGCTGCCTGGCCTGCCGGAGATGACGGTGCGGGGCTTGACCGATGCCGATGCGCGCGCGCTGCTCGCGTCGACGACCCACGTCCAGCTCGACGAACGGGTGCAGAACCGCATCGTCGCCGAGACGCGCGGCAACCCGCTGGCGCTGCTCGAGCTCCCGCGCGCGATGACGCCGGCGGAGCTCGCCGGCGGCTACGGGGTGCCCGAGGCCATGCCGATGGCGAGCCGGATCGAACAGGGCTTCCGGCGGCGGCTCGAGTCCCTTCCGCCGCAGACCCGGCAGCTCCTGCTCACGGCGGCGGCCGAGCCCGTCGGCGACGCGACGCTCGTCTGGCGCGCCGCCGAGCGGCTCGGCATCGGGGTCGAGGCGGCGGCGGCCGCCTCGGAGGCGGGGCTGCTCGAGATCAACGGACGGGTCCAGTTCCGGCATCCGCTCGTGCGCTCGGCCGCCTACCGCGGGTCGGCGCGCCCCGACCGGCAGGAGGTCCATCGGGCGCTGGCCGACGTGACCGATCCGGATCGTGACCCCGACCGCCGGGCCTGGCATCGCGCGCATGCGACGGACCGGCCGGACGAGGACGTCGCGGCGGAGCTCGAGCGTTCGGCGTCCCGAGCCGCGGCTCGCGGCGGGATCGCCGCGGCGGCCGCCTTCCTCGAGCGCGCGGCGGAGCTGACCCCGGATCCGGTGTCCCGCGGCGCGCGGGCATTGGCGGCCGCGCAGGCCAAGTTCGAGTCGGCGGCCCCGGATGCCGCTCTCGAGCTCCTGGCGCTGGCGGAGCTGTGCCCCCTGGAGGAGCTCCAGCGCGCGCGGCTCGAGCGGTTGCGCGCGGAGATCGCGTTCGCCCGCACGCGCGGCCGCGACGCTCCGGCGTTGTTGCTCGAGGCCGCCCGGCGCCTCGATCCGCTCGACGCGGCGATGGCTCGCGAGACGTATCTCGAGGCGATGGCGGCGGCGATGTTCGCGGGCCGCCTCGGCGACGGACCGAGCGTCAGCGAGGCCGCCGAGGCCGCCAAGGCCGGCCCGCCGGCGCCGGAGCCGCCGCGACCGATCGACCTGCTGCTCGACGGCCTGGCGACGAGGTTCGCCGACGGCTACGCGGCCGGTGTGCCGGCGCTGCGGAAGGCGCTCACGGCGTTCCGGGACGTGAACGGCTCGACGGCGCGCGACCAGCGCTGGTTCTGGCTGGCGTGCCGCCTGGCCCAGGATCTCTGGGACGACGAGCTCTGGTACGTGCTCGCGACGCGCGGGGTGCGGGTCGCGCGCGAGACGGGCATGCTCCGCGTGCTCCCGAACGCGGTCACGCACCGCGCGGCCCTCTACGTGCACGCGGGCGCCTTCGGCGCCGCCTCGTCGCTGATCGACGAGGCCGACGCGATCACGCAGGCGACCGGGGTGGCGTCGCTGAAGTACGCGAAGTTCATGCTGGCGGCGTGGCGCGGCCACGAGGCCGAGGCCCTCGCCATGATCGAGGCCGGGAAGATCGAGGCGACGGCGAGGGGCGAGGGCTTGGGTCTGACCGTCAGCGAGTGGATCAGGGCGCTGCTCTTCAACGGTCTCGGCCGGTACCAGGACGCGCACGCCGCAGCCGAACGAGCGTCCGCGGACGACGTCATCGCGAACTCCGCGTGGGCATTGGCGGAGCTGATCGAGGCCGGCGTCCGCAGCGGCGCGACGGAGGCGATCCCCGCCGCGCTCGATCGCCTGACCGAGCGCACGCGGGCGAGCGGCACCGACTGGGCGCTCGGGGTTCTGGCCCGGTCACGGGCGCTGGTGAGCGAGGGCAACGTCACCGAGGCGCATTACCGCGAGGCGATCGAGCGGCTCGAACGCACGAGGATCCGCGTCGAGCTCGCCCGTGCCCGCCTGCTCTACGGCGAATGGCTGCGCCGCGAGCAGCGCCGGGTCGACGCACGCGAGCAGCTGCGCGCCGCGCACGAGATGTTCACCACGATGGGCGCCGAGGGCTTCGCCGAGCGCGCGCGCGTCGAGCTGCTGGCCACCGGCGAGACGGTGCGCAAGCGGACGGTGGAGACCCGCGACGATCTCACCGCGCAGGAGGCGCAGATCGCTCGTCTGGCCCGCGACGGGCACACGAACCCGGAGATCGGCGCCCAGCTCTACATCAGCCCGCGCACGGTCGAATGGCACCTGCGCAACGTGTTCACCAAGCTCGGCATCCGCTCCCGCCGCGAGCTCCACGACGCGCTCCCCGACGAGCCGTCGGCGATCGCGTCGGCGTAACCCCGGGGCCCTGGGTCCCTGGCCCCGGGGGTACCCGGGGGCGACGAGCGGCCGGAGACGGCACCGTGGTGGGCGTGTCCCGTCCCGACCCGAAAGGACCGCACCTCATGGCCCCTACGATCGTCCTCGTCCACGGCGCCTTCGCCGAGTCGTCGAGCTGGGATCGCGTCATCCGCGAGCTCGAGGATGCCGGCCACGACGTCATCGCCGCCCCCAACCCGCTGCGCGGCCTCGCCTCCGACGCCCAGTCGGTCACCGACCTCGTCAGCACGGTCGACGGCCCGGTCGTGCTCGTCGGCCACTCCTACGGCGGCGCCGTCATCACCAACGTCGACGTCAACGCCACCGAGATCGCCGGGCTCGTGTACGTCGCCGCCTTCGCGCCGGACACCGGCGAGAGCGCCAACACGCTCTCGCAGCGCTTCCCCGGCAGCACGCTCGGCGACGCGCTGCGGCCCGTGCACCGGAGCAACGGCACGACCGACCTGTACATCGCCCGCGAGCTCTTCCACGACCAGTTCTGCGCCGACGTGCCGGCGCCCGAGGCCGCCCGCATGGCCACCACCCAGCGGCCGGTCACGCTCGAGGCCCTGCAGGCGCCCGCCGGCGACCGTCCGATCTGGAAGCAGGTTCCCTCGTGGTTCCTGGTCGCCGGGCAGGACCGCAACATCCCGGCCGAGCTCCAGCACTTCATGGCCCACCGGGCCGGCGCCCGCAACACCGTCGAGATCCCCACCGCCTCGCACGCCGCCGCCGTGTCGCACCCGGACACGACCGCGCGCCTGATCATGGAAGCCGTCGCCCAGGTGCCCGTCGCCGCCTGACGCTCCGGCTCCGCTCTCTCCACCGAACGAAAGGCAGGCAGCATGAAGATCGTCGTCATCGGCGGCCACGGCCGCCTCGGGTCCAAGATCGTCGAGACGCTCGGCGAGCACGGGCACGACCCGGTCGCAGCCGACCTCGGCACCGGCGTCAACACGCTCACCGGCGAGGGCCTCGCCGAGGCGTTCGAAGGCGCGGACGTCGTCATCGACGTCTCCAACTCGCCGTCCTTCGAGGACGACGCGGTGATGGACTTCTTCCAGACGTCGACCCGCAACATCCTGGCCGCCGAGCAGAAGGCCCGCATCGGACACCACGTGGCGCTCTCGATCGTGGGCAGCGAACGCCTGCCCGACAGCGGCTACCTCCGGGCCAAGGTCGCCCAGGAGGAGCTGGTCGAGTCGTCGTCGATCCCGTACACGATCGTCCGCTCGACGCAGTTCTACGAGTTCGTCGACTCGATCGCCGACGCCGCCACCGAGGGCGACACCGTCCGCGTGCCTGCGGCGAGCATCCAGCCGATCGCGGCGGAGGATGCCGCCCGCGCCGTCGGCAGGCTGGCCGTCGGCACGCCGGTCAACGGGACCGTCGAGGTCGGCGGCCCCAAGGCGTACCGCTTCGACGAGCTCATCAGCTACAGCCTGAGCGCGCACGACGACCCGCGCACCGTGGTCGCCGACCCCGATGCGCGCTACTTCGGCACCACGCTCGCCAACGGCAGCCTGCTGCCCGGCGAGAACGCCCAGCTCGGCGAGCTCCGGTTCGAGGACTGGGTCGCCGCCTCCGCGACCACCCACGAGTCATGAGCTCCCCGGCCACCCAAGTCAGCCCGCCGGCCACGGCCGACCTCGTCGACGGCGTCCTCTTCTACCCGATCGCGCTCGTCATCTCCGCGACCATCTGCCCAGGACTGACCCTGTGCATCCCCGGCCTGGTCTTCGTCGCCGTCCTCATCCTGATCCCGCTCGTCGCCGTGGCGATCGTGATCGGGCTCGCGGCGGCGGTCGTCGCGGCCCCGTTCCTGCTCGTCCGCGGCGTCCGAGCCCTTCACGCGCGCCGCGCGGAGCTCCCGCGCCTGGCGCGGACCCTGCGGCCCGTCAAGCTCGGGGGTTGAGCTGCTCGACGACCACGAGCACGGCGAGGAGCGCCGTGATGAGGGCGGCCACGACCAGCCCGTCGGCCCCGGCGCCGAGCGGCACGGCGGCGAGCAGTACGACGACGGCGACAGCGCGCGCCAGGCTCTGCCTCTGGCCGAGCCTGGCGGCGCAGGCGATCAGACCGGCCAGGAAGATCGCCGGACCGCCGAGCGCGACGAGCGCGCCGTAGCCGTGCAGGTCGTCCATCGGATGCGCGATCACGAGCTCGTCGCCGACCGCCACGAGGACGATCCCGGCGACGATCGGGAGGTGCAGGTAGGTGTAGATGTCGCGCCCGATCTGGCCGCGCTCCTCGATCGTCGCCATTCGGATCCGCTCGAGTACCGTGCCGGCCACCTGCCCGAAGTACAGCCACCAGAGCGCCGTCGAGGAGAGGAACGCGAGCAGCAACGCGGCGACCACGTCGGTGCTCAGTCCCGTGTCCGAGGCGGTGGCGCCCGCCAGCACGACGCTCTCCCCGAGGGCGATGATCACGAACAGCTGGAAGCGCTCGCCGAAGTGAGCGCCCTCGATCTGCCACTGGCTCATCGGCGTGATCCCCGCCCCCGGCATCCAATATCTCGCGAGCGGCGCCGCCAGGTCGAGACCGAGAGCCGCCAGCCACAGGATCCAGCGCGCCGCCTCGGAGTCGACGATGCCGCCCGCGACCCACAGCGGCGCCGAGGCGACGCTCCAGGCGAGGATCTGCCGGAAGTTCTGGTTGAACCGCCCCGGCGGCGTGACTGCGACGACGAAGGCGTTGCGGCCGATCTGCATGCCCGCGTACGCACACGCGAACAGCAGCGCGTGCTCGCTGAACCCCTCCGGGATCGCGACCGAGAGCAGCAGGCTCGCCAGCATCACGAAGACGAGGACGAGCCGGACCGGCACGGTGTCCGGGTCGAACCAGTTCGTCATCCACGTCGTGTAGTTCCACGCCCAGTAGAGGGCCACGAGCATGAACGCGGTCTCGGCGGCGCCCGACCAGGTGATGTCCTCGACCAGGTGGTGCGAGAGCTGGGTGACCGCGAAGACGTAGACGAGGTCGAAGAACAGCTCGAAGAACGTCGCCCGCTGCTCGGCCTCGCCGCGGGCGCGGAGGAGCGGCAGGTCCGGGAGGATCGTGCCGGTCGACACGCCGCGAGCATAGGCGAGCGTCAGCGCCGGCGGGTGTCCCCGGGGTCCCTGGCCCCGGGTCCCCCCAGGGGCGACGAGCGGGCGGAGACGGCACCGTAGGCGACATGAACGTCCCCAACACTCTCGCGCCGGTCGTCCTCGAACCGGCCTCCCAGGCGTTCGTCGAAGCGACCGCCGAACCGCCGTTCCTCTACGAGCTCACGCCGGACGAGGCCCGCAAGGTGCTCGACGACGTGCAGGCCGCGCCGATCGACAAGCTGCCCGTGCACGAACGCTGGATCACCGTCCCCGCCGACGTCGGCGACGTCCGGGTGCGGATCGTCTGGCCGCCCCACAGCGACCCGCTTCCAGTGATCCTCTACATGCACGGCGGCGGCTGGGTCCTCGGCAACGCCGGAACCCACGACCGTCTCGTCCGCGAGCTGGCCGTCGGCGCCGGCGCCGCCGTCGCCTTCGTCGAGTACGACCGCTCACCGGAGGCGCGCTACCCGGTGGCGATCGAGCAGGGCTACGCCACCGCGCAGTGGCTCACCCGCGAGGGCGCCGCCTGGGGCCTCGACCCCTCCCGCATGGCCGTCGCCGGCGACTCGGTCGGTGGCAACATGACCGCCGCGCTGACGCTGATGGCCGCAGACCGCGGCGACGTGCACTTCGTGCACCAGTCGATGTACTACCCCGTCACCGACGCGGCGATGGACACCGACTCCTACGAGCAGTTCGCGGAGGGCTACTTCCTCACCGCGAAGGCGATGGAGTGGTTCTGGGACGCCTACGCGCCCGACGCCGAGCAGCGCGCCGAGCCGTACGCCTCACCGCTGCGCGCGAGCGACGAGCAGCTCGCCGGGCTGCCTCCGGCGCTCGTGATCGTCGACGAGGCCGACGTGCTCCGCGACGAGGGCGAGGCGTACGCGGCACGCCTCCGCGCGGCCGGCGTCGCCGTCACCACCGTGCGCTACGACGGCATCACCCACGACTTCATGATGCTGAACCCGCTCAGCGGCACGCACGCGACCCGTGCCGCCGTCGCGCAGGCCGTCTCCGTGCTCCGCGGGGCGCTGCACGACGGATAGCCGGTGCGGACGTGGCGAAGGGCGTGCCTCCCGCCCGAAGGCGGGAGGCACGCGGAACCGCTAGTGGTCGCCGTAGCCGAAGCGCTCGGCGCGCCGGAGCGCGCGTGACTTGCGGTACTTCCTGGCCTTCTTGGCCCGCGAGGACTGGACCTTGGCGGTGCCCCACGGGTTCTTGGTCGACGAGAAGTACCAGACCGTGTAGGACGCGGCGTCCGACATCTCGTTGAGGCCGCGCAGGGCGCCGCCGCGCATCTTGCGCGACGCCTCCTGGCGCTCCTCGACCGTCGGCGTCTCGTCGTCGGGCCTGAGGCCCTCGGGCCCGCCTTCCTCGAACAGCGTGGACGGCGGCATGCCGGTCAGCACCGTGATGAAGTCGTCGCAGAGCTGGTGGTAACAGGGGTCGTACCACGAGCCCGCGTCACCGCCGTAGATCGCCTCCTGCTCGGGCGTCTTGACGCCCTCGGCGCCGGCGAAGATGCCGCCCGCCGGGATCCCGCGGTCGGTGAAGCCGACGTAGTCCGAGCGACCGTCGAACGGGGTCGGCTCGGTCGGCTGGCCCTTGGAGGTGAAGTAGCTCTTCTGGACCTCCTCGATCAGGCCGGAGCCGGGCGGGCCCTTGAAGGGCTCGTTGCCGGGCGACGACCCGTCGCCGTCGTACACGAAGCGCACGTAGTTCGCCGAGGCGAGCATGTCGTAGTCGAGCATGCCGTCGACCTTGGCCACTTCGCGGTCCGAGAGGTTGGCCGCGTAGTAGCGCGACCCGATCAGCCCGTCCTCCTCGGCGCCGAACCACATGAAGCGGATCTTCTGGCGCAGGTTCCTGGCGTTGCTGCGCTGCGCCATCGCCTCGGCCTGGGCGAGCAGCATCGCGGTGCCGCTGCCGTCGTCGTTGATCCCCGGGCCCTCCGGCACGCTGTCCAGGTGCGCGCCGACGATCAGCACGTTGTCGCGGTCCCCGCCCTTCGTCTCGGCCAGTACCTGAGGCAGGAAGCGGTCCTGCAGGATGCCGAAGGTCGAGAAGTCGACCGTGACGTTCTCGCCACGCTGCACGGCGTCATAGAGCTCCTTGCCGACCGCATGGCTGGCGACCACGGCCGGGATCGTCAGGTCGACCTGATCGTCGACGAAGATCGGGGCCTGGCGGTCGTCGCCGACACCGTCGTTGAAGATGATCACGCCGGCTGCACCCTGCGACTGCGCCATCGCGGCCTTGTCGATGAACGCGCACGTGCCGCGCATGACGAGCGCCACGTTGCCGCGCACCTCGGGCGGGTAGTCGGCCGCTTCGCAGCCGCTCGTCGAGCTTCCAGGGCCGCCCGGCGGCGGGATCACGATGTCGTTGGTCGGCACCACGCGCGCGTTGTCGAGCGTCACGGTCGGCGAGTACGTCATCGTGATGAAGTCGACCTCGGTGCTGCCGTCGTCCTCGGCCGTCCCGTAGCGGTACGCCTTGGGCGTCGGCGTGACCTGGTTGAGCACCGCCGGTGCCGTCTCGCGCCAGAACGGGAAGTTGAACTCGATCGTCTTCGGGCTGTAGCCCGCGCGGCGCAGCGTGCTCTTGACGTACTCGAGCGAGCCGGTGTAGCCACCGCTGAGCACGGTCCGCGTGTCGCCGTTGGCGCGCGCGATCTCCTGCAGCTTGTACTGGTGATGGACGATCCGGGAGACCGGAACGTCGCTGATGAACTCCCGCGCGTCCCTGTCTCTCGGGCTCGGCTTGCTCGAGTGCGTCGCCGACGCGTTCGGCGCGACGACGAGCACGGCGACGCACGCCGCCAGGATCGCCTTGCAGCTCCTGCTCAAGGGAAACCCCCTCCGGATGTGATGTCGGCGCGGCCCGCCCGCTCCTCGCCGCGCCCTACGCAGGCCTGTAGTAGACCGACTACGACGCAGCGTAGCGCTGGAGGCGCACCTCCGTCGCGCCAGCACGGCTCGCGGCTATTCGACGGTCTGCGGCGCGGCGTGCGTGGTGGCTCGAGCCCGCTGCGCGGGCGGCGTGACCCTCGTGCGATCCGGCGGGGCGTCGAGCCCGTAGAGCTCGGCGGCCGTCCCCCCGAGGATCCGCGCCCGCACCGCCGCGTCGAGCCTGCGCAGGATGCGCCTCGGGTCGTCGTTGTCCCAGTGCGGATAGTCCGAGGAGAACATCACCGTCCGCTCGGCCGACATCATCTCCAGCACGTGCGCGAGGTCGGCGGGATTCGCGGGCTCCTCGATCGGCTGCGTGGTCAGCCGCACGTGCTCGACGATGTACTCCGACGGGAGCCGCTTGAGCCACGGCGTCGTGTCGCGGAGCGCCTTGTAGTTCTTGTCCATGCGCCACATCAGGTGCGGCAGCCACGCGAGCCCGGCCTCGACGACGACGAACCTGAGCGTCGGGAACCGCTCGAAGACGCCCTCGCAGACGAGGCTGTTGACGTGCGCCATGTACGTGAGGGGCAGGACGTTGTGCCACTCCATGTAGCGCGACGGATAGCCCACCGGCGTCGGTGGCCAGGCGGTGCCGGCCCCTTCGCCCCCGGGGTGGGTGGCGACGGGAAGGCCGAGCTCGGCGGCCGCCTCGTAGATCGGGTCGTACTGGCGCTGGCCGTACGGGGCGCGCGAGGCGCCGCCCATGATGACCTGGACCATGCCCGGGTGGGAGCCGACCCGGCGGATCTCCCGCGCCGCCGCTTCGGGGTCGCCGGCGTTGACGGTCACCGATCCCCTGAAGCGCGGGCTGACCGGCAGCCAGACGTCGAGCAGGCAGTCGTTGTACGCCGAGGCCAGCGCGTTGCAGTAGTCGGCGTCGGGCCCGAGCGGCACGCCGCCGGGACCGGTGAGGATCGCGTAGTCGATGTCGTAGCGGTCGAGGTGGTCCGTGACGACGAACACGGGATCGCTCGCCGGCGGCCCGCCGTCCGGCGGCCGGGCGTCCCGGCGCAGCACGCCGCGCGGGTTGCCCTCGTGGACCGACCCGGCCCCCGAGCCGACCCGTCTCCAGCGGTCATGCCACGCGCGCGGCAGATAGGCGGTGAGATCGCCGAGGTCGTTGTGCACGTCGGTGTCGATCAGCATCGACGTCACCGCGCGAGGACGTAGACATCGTCCCCGTCGATCTCGACCGGGTACTGCCGGAGCCGCGCCCGCGAGCCGTCGACGAGGTGCCGGCCGGTGAGCAGGTCGAACTCCCAGCCGTGCCAGGGGCACTGCAGGACCTCGCCCTCGCGGCCGTACTCGTACTCGTAGACCCGCGACGGCAGCGTCGTGCCCGCGACGGTCCCCCGGCACACCGGCGCCGCCATGTGCGGGCACACGTTGCGCCACGCGACGACGCGGTCGGCGACTCGGAACAGACCGATCTCGACGCCGTCGGCGTCGACGATCAGCCCGCCCTCGGCGGGGATCTCGTCGGCTCGCGCGACGCGGTGACGCCTCACTCGTCGTCGAGCACGGTCAGGTCCAGCTCGCGCAGTCGCTCGGGGTCGACGAGGAAGTCCAGCTCGACGATCTTCCCGGCCCGGACGGTGAAGGCACCGACGGAGAATGGCACGCCGTCGCGCAGAGCGACGCCGCCGGCGGCGCCGTTGACCAGCGCGGGCCGGAGGTCGAGCCCGAGCTGTCCGTAGATCCTCGCCTGGGCCATCACGGCCTCCGCCCCGCGGACGACCTGCAGCTCCGACGCGGGGCCGAAGTCGGCCCGGAGCACGACGTCGGGGTCGAGCACCTCGAGCAGGCGCTCGAAGTCCCCCTCGCGCGCGGCCGCGAGGAAGGCGTCGACCACTTCACGCTGCGTGTCGACGTCCGCGTCGGGGACGGTGTTCTCGGCCCGGACACGCCGGCGCGCCCGGCTGGCGAGCTGGCGCGCCGCCTCCGGCGAGCGGTCGACGATCGGCGCGATCTCGTCGAACGGCACGCCGAACATGTCGTGGAGCACGAAGGCCAGCCGCTCGGCCGGGCTGAGCGTCTCGAGGACGACGAGCAGCGCGAGGCCGACGGCGTCCGACAGCAGCGCCTCGTGCTCGGGATCGGTGCCGTCGGCGCGGTCGATGATCGGCTCGGGCAGGCGGGGCTCGAGCGGCTCCTCGCGCCGCGTGTCGCGCGAGCGCAGCATGTTGAGCGAGATCCGCGCGACGACGGTCGTCAGCCATCCGCCCAGGTTCTCGATCGCCGCGGCGTCGCTGCGGTTGAGCCGCAGCCAGGCCTCCTGCACCGCATCGTCGGCCTCGGTGAGGGAGCCCAGCATCCGGTAGGCCACCGCCCGCAGCCGCGTCCGGTGCTCCTCGAACTGCTGTGTCAGCCAGTCGCGCTCATCCATCGGTCACGTTCCTCCGTCGCATGGGGTCATCAAGACAGACCCGCGAAACCCACGCGATGTGACGTGAGAGGAGACACCATGACGGAGAAGCGCTGTCGGCGCGCACGCGACGACCCGGACATCGCCGGCTGACCGCGTGCGGTTCGGGGGCGACCGGGTAGGCCGTGCGCATGAGCGATCAGAACCCGACGCAGGCCGCGCCGACGCCCCCCTTCCCCGAGCAGGAGCAGGAGCCGCCCGGCACCGAGACGGAGATGCGGCCGCTCGCCGACCACGGCGAGGACAGCTACGTCGGGCACGGCCGGCTCATGGACAAGGTCGCGCTCATCACCGGCGCCGACTCGGGGATCGGCCGCGCCGTGGCTCTCGCGTTCGCGCGCGAGGGCGCCGACGTCCTCTGCTCCTACTGGAAGGAGGACGACGACGCGGCCGAGACCCGTCGCCTCGTCGAGGCCGCGGGCCGGCGCTGCGTGACCGTGCCGGGCGACATCGGCGACCGCGAGCACTGCCGGGCGCTGGTCGAGCGCGCGCGCGAGGAGCTGGGCGGGCTCGACGTGCTCGTCAACAACGCCGCCTACCAGATGGCCTACGAGTCGTTCCTGGAGATCCCGCCTGAGGAGATCGACTTCGTCTTCCGCACGAACGTCGTCGCGATGTTCCATCTCTGTCAGGCCGCGGTCCCGCACATGCCCGAGGGCTCGACGATCATCAACACGACGTCGATCCAGGCCGCCCAGCCGAGCCCGGAGCTCCTCCACTACGCCGCCACCAAGGGCGCGATCAGCACGTTCACCAAAGGTCTCGCCCAGGAAGTGGCCGAGCGGGGCATCCGCGTGAACGCGGTCGCCCCGGGCCCGATCTGGACGCCGCTGGTCGTCATGAGCTTCCCGGCCGAGAAGAACGCCGAGTTCGGGGCCGACACGCCGCTCGGCCGGCCGGGCCAGCCCGGCGAGCTGGCGCCGCTGTACGTCTTCCTGGCCACCGACGACTCGGGCTACATCAGCGGCGAGGTGATCGGCGCGACCGGCGGCAAGCCGCTGCACTGACGCGCTACGAGGCGGCCCAGGATCGCGGTCGTACAGTGTACGATCGTCAGGCCGTGGCCGAAACCACCGACACGCGAACACCGCTGACCAAGGTGCGAGTCGTCCAGGCGGCTGTGGCGCTCGCCGACCGCGAAGGGCTCGACGCGCTCTCCATGCGCCGGCTCGCCGACGAGCTCGGGGCCGGCGCGATGTCGCTCTACCACTACGTCCCCAACAAGGAGCAGCTCGTCGACGAGATGATCGACGTCGTCTTCGAGGAGATCGAGCCGCCGGCCACCCACGGGGACTGGAAGGGCGAGCTGCGGCGGCGCGCGCTCTCGACCCGCGCGGCGCTCAACCGCCACCGCTGGGCGGTCGGGCTGATGGAGGGGCGCAACAAGCAGGGCGTGGCGAGCGTCCGGCTCCACGAGGCGGTCCTCGGCTGCCTGCGCGAGGCCGGCTTCTCGATCGAGCTGACCGTCCAGGCCTACTCGGTGCAGGACGCCTACATCTACGGCTTCGCGCTGCAGGAGAAGGCCCTGCCCTTCGAGAGCGCCGAGGAGAGCGCGGCGGTCGCGCAGGAGCAGACGTGGGACGCGGAGGCGCTCGCCGCCCAGTTCCCGTACCTGGCCGAGGTCGTCGCCGGGCACGTCGCCAAGGTCGGCTACGACTTCACCGAGGCGTTCGAGTACGGGCTCGACCTCATCCTCGACGCGCTCGAGAAGCGCCGCGACGGCGCGCCCGCGGAATAAATCCGCGCTCCGGACGTCTGAGGGGAGCCGGCCAACGACGGCCGGATGGTCACCCCTCAAAAGGAGAAACGATGCAAGCAGGAAGCAGGGACGCGCTCCGGCGCTCGGCCCGCCGGCTCGTCACCGGCGGCGTGCTCGCGGTCGGCGTTCTGGCAGCGACCAGCGTGCCGGCGAGCGCCGCCACCACCGCGACGTTCAGCAACGGCGTGCTGAGCGTCACGGGCGACAGCGCCGACAACAACGTCACCGTCTCCCGCGACGCGGCCGGGAAGATCCTCGTCAACGGCGGCGCGGTCCCCGTCACGGGCGGGACGCCGACGGTCGCCAACACGTCGCAGATCAAGCTCTTCGGCCTCGGCGGACAGGACGTCCTCACCATCAGCGAGGTCAACGGCGCGCTGCCGGCCGCGCAGCTGTTCGCCGGCTCCGGCAACGACACCCTCACCGGCGGGTCCGGCGCCGATCAGCTGTTCGGCGAGTCCGGCAACGACACGCTGCTCGGCAAGGGCGCGAACGACTTCGTGTTCGGCGGCAACGACAACGACACCCTGACGGGCGGCGACGCGGACGACCAGGTCTTCGGCCAGGCAGGCAACGACCGCATGATCTGGAACCCCGGCGACGACACCGACCTCAACGAGGGCGCGTCGGGCACCGACACCGTCGAGGTCAACGGCGGCGGCGGCGCCGAGCAGTTCACGACCACGGCCAACGGCACGCGCGTGCGGTTCGACCGCCTCGACCCGGCCCCGTTCGCGATCGACATCGGCACCTCCGAGAACCTCGTCCTCAACGCCAACGGCGGCGACGACAGCCACTCCGCGACCGGCAACCTCGCGGCGCTCATCAAGATCACCGTCGACGGCGGCACGGGCGCCGACTCGCTGCTCGGCAGCAACGGCATCGACCTCCTGCTCGGCGGCAGGGGCGACGACTTCGCCGACGGCCAGCAGGGCAACGACGTCGCCTTCCTCGGCGCCGACGACGACACGTTCCAGTGGGATCCCGGCGACGGCAGCGACGTGGTCGAGGGCCAGGACGGCGCCGACGACATGGTGTTCAACGGCAGCGGCGGGAACGAGCGGATGGAGGCCTCGGCCAACGGCGGGCGCGTGCGGTTCACGCGCGACCTGGGCAACATCGTCATGGACCTCGACGACGTCGAGGCGATCGACGCCAACCTGCTCGGCGGCACCGACGTCCTGACGGTCAACGACCTGTCCGGGACCGACGCCGACGACGTGGCCGGCAACCTCGCGGCCCTCGGCGGCGGCAACGACCTGGCGGCCGACAACGTGATCGTGCGGGCGACCAGCGGCGACGACGTCGCCACGGTCACCGGCAGCGGGCCGACCGCGCAGGTCCTCGGGCTGTCGGCGCGCGTGTCCCTCTCCGGCGCGATCGCCGGCAGCGACCGCCTGACGGTGCAGGCACTGGCCGGCGACGACGTGATCGACGCGACCGGCCTGGCCGCCAACTCGGCGCTCCTCACCGCCGACGGCGGCGACGACGACGACGTCGTGCTCGGCGGCGCGGGCGACGACACCCTGCTCGGCGGGGCCGGCGACGACGTGCTGATCGGCGGGCCGGGCAACGACACCATCAACGGCGCGCCCGGCGACGACGTGGTCCTCGACGCGCTGGCCGCCAACGACGTCAGCTCGGCGAGCGCCGTCGGCGCCCGCTGGCTGAAGCGGCACGCGAGCACGGTGAAGGGCAAGACCGTGCTCAAGGTCGACGGCGAGCGGCACAGGCTGCCGCGCGCCAAGCTCGGCCGCCTGACGCGGAACCTCGCGTCGTTCTGAGCCGGACCATCCTGCCGCGCCACGACCGCACCGCGCGGTCCTGGCGCCGGCAGGAACGCCGGCCCTGCGTAGAATCCCGCCACATGCACCGGGTCGCGATCCTGGCTCTCGAGACCGTCGTCTCGCTCGACCTCGCGATCCCCGCCCAGGTGTTCGGCTACCCCGACGAGGCTCCCTATCGCGTGACGCTCTGCGCCGAGCGCCCGGGCGCGGTGCGGACCTCCGGCGGGTTCGACGTCGTGGCGCGCGCCGGCCTGGGCGCCCTCGCGCGCGCGGACACGATCGTCGTCCCGGGATACACGCCGCCCGAGCGCACGCTCCCGGACCCGGTGCTCCACGCGCTGCGGCGCGCGAGCGGGCGAGGCAGGCGCGTCGTCTCGATCTGCACCGGAGCGTTCGCGCTCGCGGCGGCCGGCGTGCTCGACGGCCGGCGCGCGGCGACCCACTGGAGCCACGCCGACGAGCTGGCCGCGCGCTTTCCGGCCGTCATGGTCGAGCCCGACGTGCTCTACGTCGACGAAGGCCGCGTACTGACGTCGGCGGGGGTGGCCTCGGGCATCGACCTGTGCCTGCACATCGTCCGGCTCGACCACGGCGCGCGGGTCGCGAACCGCATCGCGCGGCGGATCGTGGTCTCTCCGCACCGAGACGGGGGGCAGGCGCAGTTCATCGAGCGCCCGGTCCCCACGCCGCTCACCGGCTCGCTCGAGCCGACCCGCGCGTGGGCGCTCGAACGCCTCGACGCGCCGCTCACGATCGGCGAGCTGGCGCGCCACGCGTCCGTCTCCGAGCGCACCTTCGCGCGCCGGTTCGTCGCCGAGACCGGCCTCACACCGCTCCAGTGGCTGCTGCGCCAGCGCGTGCTGGCCGCGCGCGAGCTGCTGGAGATGACCGAGGCGAGCGTCGAGGAGGTCGCGGCCGCGTGCGGCTTCGGCACGACGGCCAGTCTGCGCGCCCATTTCCGCCGCCAGCTCGCGACGACGCCGACGGCCTACCGGCACGCGTTCGCCGCGCAGGCGTAGCGCTCAGGTCGCGGTCCCGAACGCGCCGCGGGCCGCGCGGGCGGCGATCCAGATCGCGGCCAGCGCGATCGCGCCGGCCGCGAGCGCGAGCGGCGCGCGCGGGGCCTCGTTGGCCAGCGCGCCGGTGGCGGCGCTGCCGGCCGCGAGGCCGGCGGCGAGGCCGGTGCCGTTCCAGGTGAAGGCCTCGGTCACCGTCCCCGCCGGCGCCCACTCGCCGATCAGCGCGCTGGAGATCGCGAGCGCCGGCGCGATCGGGATGCTGCCGGCGAAGACGGCGACGCCGAGCCACCAGGGCGACGGCGCCACCAGCCACGGGAGCATGCCCGCCGCGAAGGCGGCGAGGAGCAGCACGAAACGCCGGACCGGGCGGGCGGGGGCGCCGAGGCGCGCCCCGAGCACGCCGCCGACGAGGCTGCCCGCGCCGGAGGCCGCGAGCACGGGCCCGGCCGCGGCCGCGCTGCCGGTGACCGCCGCGATCCCGACCTCCATCGCTCCGATCGCGACCCCGAAGAGGACGATGGCGCCGAGCAGCGCCCGCACCGCCGGCGACGCGAGCGGGCCGGCCCAGTGAAGTGCCTCCGCGACCTCGCCGCGCCAGGCGCGCGACTGCCGGCTCGACGCGAACCAGAGCGTGCCGACGAGTACGCACGCGCCGTTGACGACCAGCGCGAGCCGGAGCGACACCGCACCGATGGCGCCGACGATGACGAGCGGCCCGACGATGTAGACGGCCTCCAGCACCGCGGCCTCGAGCGCGTAGGCGCCCGGGAGCGCGTCACGGTCGAGCAGCGCGGACCAGAGCGCGCGGGCGGCGGCCGACATCGGCGGCAGGAAGAGCCCGACGGCGACCGCGCCGGCCAGCAGCAGCGCCGGCGGGGTGTCGTCCGGCGCCGCGGCGAGCGCGACGTGCACGAGGGCCTGCGCCACCGCGAGCGTGACGAGCACACGGGTCTGGCCGTGGCGGTCGATCAGCCGGCCCATCGGAGGAGCGGAGAGGGCGAGCGAGAGCGCGAAGGCGCCGGAGGCGGCGCCGCCGAGTGCGTAGGAGCCGGTGAGCTGGTGCACGAAGAGGAGCAGGACGAGCCCGTGCGCGCCCATCGGCAGCCGGGCGATCAGCGACGTGCCGTACGTGCGGCGGATCCCGGGCGCGCGCAGGATGGCGAGGGCGCCGGGAGCGGTGGTGGAGGCGGTCGTCATGGCTGCGACCGAGCCTGCGACACCCTCCGCGCGCAGGCAATAGATTCGCGCTACAGCGAATGATCCGCTTCCACCTCGACGCCGACGACCTCGCCCGCAGCCGCTTCGCGATCTCCCCGCTGATGGAGCTGCAGATGTCGCTGACCGCGCTGCGCGAGCCCGAGCGCTACGCGATCCACACCCCGTGGATGGCGCGCGCGAGACCGCGCCTGGCCGGCCTCGACCTCACGCTGCTCGAGACGCTCGTGCCCGCCCGCGGCTGGGTGCCGGACTTCTCGGCGCCGCCGCCGCTCGTGCCCTCGCCCGACCCGTACGAGGAGATCGAGCGCGTTCGCAGCTCGGACCCGGAGCTCGTGCGCCACGAGATCGGCTGGATCTGGTCCGGCGGCGTGCCCGAGGTCATGCGACCGCTGGTCGAGGACACGCCGACCGGGCTCGAGGCCGTCGCGCGCTCGATGCGCGAGTACTGGGACCGCGCGCTGGCGCCCGACTGGCCGGCGATCCGCCAGACGCTGACGGCCGACATCCGCCGCCGCGCCGGGCACCTCGCCGCGGGCGGCATCCGCGCCGCGCTCACCGCCCTGCACGCCGACGTGAGCCTCACCGCCGACGAGCGGACGATCGAGCTCGCCTCGCGCGTCGAGGCCGACGTGGACCTCGGCGGCCGCGGGCTGCTGCTCATCCCCAGCGCGTTCTGGTGGCCGCGCTCGTCGGCGATCCTCGACGCGCCCTGGCAGCCGTGCCTGATCTACGCCCCCGACGGGGTCGCCGCGCTGTGGGAGCCGGCCGAGCGCGAGCCCGAGCAGGCGCTGCAGGACCTGCTCGGCCGCGGCCGCGCCCGCGTGCTCGGCGGCCTCGACGAGCCGGTCGGCACGACCGAGCTCGCGCGCCGGCTGCGCCTCAGTCCGGCCGGCGTCTCCGCCCACCTCCGCGTGCTGGCCCGCGCGGGGCTGGCGGCCGCGACGCGCGAGGGGCGCACGGTGCTCTACAGCCGCACCCCGCTCGGCGACGAGCTGTGGCGCCGCTGACCGCGTGGAGATGCCTGCACGCGCGGTTGTGAGCGTCTCCTGAGTGGCCTACGATCCGCCGCGGGAGGCGCTTCGGCGTCAAACGGATGCAACCCAGGGGGTGGCGGGAATGACGCTGCGGCGTTTCGTGGTACTCGCGCTCGTCTCGAGCACGCTGGTCGTCGCCGGTCCTGCGGCGGCCGCACAGCAGCCGAGGTCTCCGCTGGAGGCGCCTGAGCCGGTCGAGACCGTGACCCTGCGCGTCGCCGGCTCGGACGCGCTCGACGGCCTGGCGGACGCCGGCGTCGACCTCTCGAGCGGCGCGACGCGCGTGCCGAGCGGGATCGAGGTCGAGGCGGTCGTGACCGACTCCGAGGCCGCCGCGCTCGAAGCCGACGGCGTGGACGTCCTCCCGAAGCGCGCCGGGTTCGAGTGGAGCTACCGGCAGGGCCGGGCGTTCGCCGCCCCCTTCACGCCGATGACGCACGAGGAGACCGTCCGGATCGCGCGCGCGGACTGGTTCACGACCAAGGGCCAGGGCTTCCTCTACGTCGAGGCGCGGACGACCGAGGGCGCCCAGGAGGACCCCGAGGTGCTGATGCAGCTCGAGAACGACAGCGGCGAGGGCACCGAGTTCGGGTTCCCGCGCGCGATGAGCCGCTTCGAGGACTCGGGCGAGTACATGTTCCATCGCAACCTCTTCAAGCTCGACGAGCGCCCGAGCCGGATCCGCGTCACCAGCAGCACCGGCGGCGTCGCCACCGGCCTCGTCTCCGACTGGCTCGAGGAGGTCGAGCCGCTGACCGCGAATCCCGGCTACCAGTGGGACTTCGTCGACGGCTACCGGCATCCGCAGCAGCTCTACCAGCGCTTCGAGGAGATCGCCCGCCAGCATCCGAAGATCGCCCGCATCGTCCGCCTGCCGAACAAGACCAACGGCTACCAGCGCAAGGCGCAGGCCACGATCGGCACGGTCCCGTCACAGGCGGTCGTCGTGAGCTCGGCCGCCTGGGGCCACCAGGGCGGCAACGACGTCACGGTCGACTTCGTGCAGCGCAACGGGTCCAACCGGCCGCTCGAGGTCGAGGTCGACGGCAAGGCCGTCCGCGTGCTGCTGGCCAAGGGCGCGGCCGGCGAGCTGACGAGCACGGTCGCCGACGTCGCCACGGCGCTGCGGACGCAGTCGCAAGGCCTCATCGACCGCGCGCACGCGTATCGCGACAACGACGGCACCGGGATCGTCCAGCCGACGCTCGCGCCGGTGCCGCTGACCGACTTCCTCAACCAGAAGCGGACGGGGGCGCCGGCCGGCGAGGTGCCGCGCGGCCCCTACACGGTCCGCGCGCTGCGGATCACGAGCAAGCCCAACGGCCGCAACCCCGGCGTCCTCATCCAGGCGCAGGACCACGCGCGCGAGTGGGTGCCGGCGACGATCACGCTCGAGACCGCGGAGCGGCTCGTGCGCAACTACAAGACCGATCCCGTGACGAGGAAGATCGTCGACGAGACCGACATCTTCCTGATCCCGTCCAACAACCCCGACGGCGCGAACTACAGCTTCTACAACTTCGCGTTGCAGCGGAAGAACATGACGAACCACTGCCCGGATGTGGATGCCGACCCGGCACGGCGCAACTCGTGGGGCGTCGACCTCAACCGCAACTACCGGGTCGGCTCCGGCTTCGACGGCTACTCGGGAGCGTCGACGAGCTGCACGAGCGGCAACTACCAGGGGCCGGCGGAGCTCTCGGAGCCTGAGAGCCGGAACGCGATCTGGCTCGTCGAGCGCCATCCGAACATCAAGTTCTTCATGTCGGTGCACTCGAACGGCGGCCAGCTGTTCTGGCAGCCGGGCGCGTACATCGCCGAGGGCCGGATCACCACGCCGCGGCCGCCGCTGCGCGACGAGGCGTACTACTGGCAGTCGGCCGAGCGGATCCTCTCGCACGTCCGGGCACACCGGCAGACGGTGGTCACGCCCGAGAACGTCGGCGGCTCGTCCGACGTCCTCTACTCGTCGGCCGGGAACGTGCGCGAGGACCTCTACTACAACTACGGCGTCTACGCCTTCGGCTGGGAGGTCGGCGGCTCGGTCTACAACCCGGAGACCGGCGACTTCCAGGAGGGCTCGTTCCAGCCGCCCTGGGAGGGGATCCCCGACCTCGTCAGCGGCCACAGCGAGACCATGGAGTACGCGAACGGCGTGATGGAGATGTTCCGGATCGCGCGTGAGTGGGGCAAGGACCGGCAGCGGCCGACGTCCGAGCTCGTGCCGGGCCAGGGCACCTACGACGGCCCGGTCGACGTGGTCTTCCAGACGAGCGAGCCGGCGAGCGTCTACTACACGACCGACGGCTCCCGCCCGACGCTGAGCTCGCCGCGCTACAAGGCGACCGAGTTCCGTGAGCCGGGCGAGACGTTCCACGTGACCGAGACGACGACCTTCAAGTGGTTCTCGGTCGACACGGCGGGGAACGTCGAGCGCGGCTACGACCCGGACCGGCCCGCCTCAGCGGGCAAGTTCCGGCAGGCCACGATCACGATCCGGGAGTAGGCGCGACGAGCAGTTCCGGGCAGCCGTGGTGTCCTAACGGGTGGTGACGTCGTCCGAGGCAACCCTGGCCCGTGCCCGCGCGGGAGACGAGGAGGCGTTTCGCGAGCTCATCGAGCCGCATCGGCGCGAGCTGCAGCTCCACTGCTACCGGATCCTCGGCTCGGCGCAGGACGCCGAGGATCTCGTGCAGGAGACCCTGCTGGCGGCGTGGCGCGGGCTCGACGGCTTCGAGGGCCGGGCGTCGCTGCGCGGGTGGCTGTACCGGATCGCCACCAACCGCAGCCTCAACGCGCTGCGCGACCGCGGGCGGCGGCCGCACGAGCTCCCGCTGCCGCCCGAGCCCTCCCCCGCCCCGCCCGAGCCGACCCGGCTCGGCGAGGGGATCGCGCTCGAGCCGTACCCGGACGCGTGGCTGCCCGACGCGGCGTCCACCTACGAGACGAGGGAGGCGGTCTCGCTCGCCTTCGTCGCCGCGCTCCAGCATCTCGCGCCGCGCCAGCGCGCCGTGCTCGTCCTGCGCGACGCCCTCGGCTTCCGGGCCGCCGAGGTGGCCGAGATGCTGGAGAGCACGGAGGCGTCGGTCACCGGCGCCCTGAACCGCGCGCGCGACGCGATCCGGACCCGGCTCCCGGCGCGCTCGGACGCGCCGCTGCCGAGCTCGCGGGAGGAGCGCGAGCTGGTCGGGCGCTTCGCCGACGCGTTCCAGAGCGGCGACGTCGAGGCCGTCGTGGCGCTGCTCACCGAGGACGCCTGGCTGACGATGCCGCCCGAGCCGCTCGAGTACCAGGGCCCGCACGCGATCGGCCGGTTCCTGTCGACCGTGCCGGCCGGCGGCGCCCTGCAGCGCTTCCGCCTCGTGCCCACTCGCGCGAACCTCCAGCCGGCGTTCGGCTGCTACCTCGAGGACCCGCAGGCACCGATCGCCCGCGCCTACGGCCTGATGGTCCTCACGCTCGCCGGCGACCGCGTCGCGGCGATCACCGGCTTCATCGACACCGGCGTCTTCCCCCACTTCGGCCTGCCGCGCACGGTACCCACCGACGACCGACGGCGGTGACCTCGACGCGACGGTAGCCAAATGGTTACGGTTACGTCATGCGCAGCTACGAGGTCACCGAGACGATCGACGCGAGCCCGGACGAGGTCTGGGCGGTGCTGGGCGACGTCGCCGGCTATCAGCAGTGGGACTCCGGCGTGCAGCGCGTCGAGGGGCGCCTCGCGCCGGGCGAGAAGCTCAAGGTCTACTCCGAGCTCGACCCCGGGCGCGGCTATCCCGTGAAGGTCACCGAGCTCACGCCGGGTCGCGGCATGACCTGGCGGGGCGGTATGCCGCTCGGGCTGTTCAAGGGCGTGCGCACCTACCGGCTCACGCCGGACGGCGCCCGCACACGGTTCGAGATGCGCGAGCAGTTCACCGGCCCGCTGGTGCCGGTCATCTGGCGATCGCTCCCGGACTTCCAGCCCTCGTTCGACAAGTTCGCCCGCGGTCTGAAGGCGACGGTCGAGGGCCGGTCGACCTCGAGGAGCGCGACGGCGTGACGCGGCTCACGCTCACCCACCGGGGCTTCGGCCCCGCGGTCCGGCCGCTCCTCGACGAGGGCTGGGAGAAGTTCCTGGCTCAGCTCGCGACCGCCGCCGAGGGCGCATGAGCGTCGACATCACCGCCACCGTCCACGTCGACCGCGATCCCGCGGCCGTCGCCGCCTACATGACCGACCCGGCGAACGACCCGCGGTGGATCGGGGGCCTGCGCGAGGCCGAGCACCTGGGCGACGGCCCGGTGGCGGTCGGAAGTCGCGTGCGGCGGGTCGCGTACTTCCTCGGCCGCAGGGTCGAGTACGTCAACGAGGTCCTCGCGCTCGACGACCGCCACCTCGACATGCGCTCGGTCAAGGCGCCGTTCCCGATGCACATCACCTACCGCTTCGAGCCGGCCGCGGGCGGCGGCACGACGGTCAGCAACCACGTGCGAGGCGGCGGCCCGCGGCTCTTCAACCCGCTCGTCCGCCGCAACGTGCAGCGCGACCTCGAGCGCCTCCGCGACGTCCTCGCTCAAGCCTGAGCCATGGCGCGGCGGAGCAGCTCGGCGTCGTAGATCAGCTCGCCGCGGACGATCACCCCGTCCCGGACCTCGAGCAGCTCGGCGGCGGTCATCGGGCCGACGCCCGGGATCGCCATCTCCCAGTCGACGATCGAGCAGACGACGTCGCCGTCGGCGAACTGGCGGCGGACCGCGAAGGTCGTCACCGCCTGCCCCGCCTCGCGGGCCATCGCCCGGTAGCCGTCGGCGCTGTCGAAGCTCGCCACCGGTCCGGTGAAGCGGAAGTCGTCGGCCAGCGGGACGTCGCTGAAGTCGCCGCGCTTGGTGCGCCAGGCGTCGTAGTAGCGGTCCACGGCCTGCTGTGCGGTCATCGGGAGCCTCCGAGGGCGGGGTTGCCGGTGCACAGGTCAGGACACCGGCGCGGCCCGGAACTGTCCGGCGGCCGTCAGCCGAGCGGCGTCTGCTGGTGGAAGACCATCCGCCAGCCGTCGTTTCCGCGCACGTACACGCTGCCCATCAGCGCCGTGTACTCGAAGTCACTCCCGCGGCGGCCGCTGAAGCGGTAGGTGAGCAGCGCGGCGTCCTCGCCGAGCGGGATGACCGCTTCGTCGTCGAGCGTGAACGTGTCCCAGCCCGGGCTCGCGTCCATCGCCTGGGCGGTCTCGTCCTTGGTCAGCGCCTGGCCCGGCACGACGACCCTGGCGTCGGCGGTCAGCAGCCGCCGGTAGGTCTCGCCGTCGCCGGCGGCGAGCTCCCGCTCGAGCGCGAGCAGCGTCTCCTTGAGCTCCATCCCGACACTGGTAGCACGCGATAGCGTCCGGAGCTTCACTCGCTCCACGAGGGAGGTGGCGGATGATCAAGCGCATCGGCGCGGCAGCCGCGTTGCTGGCTGCGGGGGCCGTGATCGGGTGGGCCGGCTCGGCCGGCGGCACCCAGGGCGGCGACGAGAAGAGGTCGGTCAAGGCGCCCAAGGGCAAGCTCGTCGACCTCTCGTACTCCTTCAACGCGCGGACGATCTACTGGCCGACGGCCAAGACGTTCACGCTCGAGAAGGTGGCCGAGGGCGAGACCGAGGGCGGCTACTTCTACGCCGCCAACAACTTCGAGGCCGCCGAGCACGGCGGGACGCACCTCGACGCGCCGGTTCACTTCGCGCGCGGCGGCGACACCGCCGATGAGATCCCGTTGCGGCGGCTCGTCGGCGAGGGCGTCGTGGTCGACGTCTCCGACGCGGCGCTCGACGATCCGGACTACCGCGTCAGGCGCGCGGACTTCGCCGCCCACGAGCGCCGGCACGGCCGCATCCAACGGGGGGCGATCGTGCTCCTGCGCACCGGCTGGAGCCGGTTCTGGCCGGATCGCGAGCGCTATCTCGGCACCGCCGAGCTGGGCGAGCCGGCGGTCCCGAAGCTCCACTTCCCCGGCCTGCACCCGGACGCGGCACGCTGGCTGGTGCGGCGCCGCGCGATCCGAGCCGTCGGGCTCGACACGGCGAGCATCGACTACGGGCAGTCGACGGGGTTCGAGAGCCACCGCATCCTGGGCGCGGCCGGCGTGCCGGTCTTCGAGAACGTCGCCAACCTCCGGCGCCTGCCCGCCGAAGGGTTCCTCTTCATCGGGCTGCCGATGAAGATCGAAGGAGGAAGCGGCGGCCCGCTCCGCGCGATGGCGATCGTGCCGCGCTGACCTCAGGGCGTCATCGCCGGCGGGCCTGCTCCCGCCGGCGATCGCGTTCGCTCTGGAGCGCGAGCCGGATGAGCAGGTTCGCCAGCACGACGAGCCCGGCGACGCCGATCAGCACGATCCCGGCGCCCTGCGCCGCGTCGCCGCCGACGATCACGAGCACGACCCCCACGACCGCGATCACGGCCGGGAGCACGACGCGGACGAGGAGCAGAGACGGTTGTGTCCTCATAGACGTTGTTCTGCCCAGTGGCGGCGATCCCACAAGGTCCGCTGCTCGGCGAGCGTGAGCAGCCGCCAGCGCTCGTCTTCGGGCTCCCAGACGTACACGTGGACGTCGACGATGCTGCGCGCGCCGCCCAGGACGTCGAGCGTCTCGCGCGCGAGCGCGTCGTCGGCGAGCACGGCGCGCGTCTCGACGTCGACCACCCGAAACCGCCGCGGCACCCGCGGCTCCGCGGGCTTCGGCTCTCGCGGCTTGCGCCTGGGCGGGACGAAGAACGGCTCCTCGCTGCGGGCAGGCTTTCGCTGCACCTGGTCGAGCGGAACCATCTCCGCGCCGGTGCCCTTCGTCTCGGTGTCGAGGATCCAGATCCTGCCCATTTCTACTTACGTTAGGTTAGCGCGCAGGCGCTCAGGGGATCCCGGGCGCGGGGTCCTCGTTGCCGACCGGCTCGGGCGGCACCGGGCCGTCGCCCTCCCACTCCACGTCGGCGTCGAGCGGCGCGGCGTCGGGGTAGATCATGTCCGGCGCGTCGGGCGGGTTGTCGGACTGCGCGGCGCCGAGCGCGGCACCGGTGTCGGTCGGCACGGCCTGCGACGGCGGGAGCGGGCGCGGCGGGACGGCGTCGAGCGCCGCGGCCACGTGCCGGTCACCGTCGACGATCGCCACCGCTTGGCGCGCGAGATGGTTGCGCGCGAACGCGTCGGCGACGGCCAGCGCCGCGTCGTCGCGGCTGAGCGTCAGCGGCATGCCGGCCTCGATGTGGGTCTCGATCGTCCCGGTTCCAGACGCCTCGGTGAGCCGGCCGAAGCGCAGGATCGTCCACGGGAGGTCGAGCCCCGCGAGCCGCCGCTCGGCATGGTGCTTGGCGGCCAGGAACTCCCCCAGCCCGCCGTCCGCGCGCTCGGGCCGGTTCGCGCCGATGACGCTGCAGAGGACGAAGCGCTCGTGCTCGTAGCGGTATGCGGCCTCGGCGAACTTCGCGGCGCCGGCGGCGTCGACGGCCCCGAGCTCGCCGCGATGGCGCGCGCCCGCCGCGAAGATCGCGGCGTCGCAGCCGTCGGCGGTCCACTCGACGTCACCGCGCAGGTCGGCGACGACGGCCTCGGCACCGGCCCCGCGCAGCGCCTCGGCCTGCGCGTCGGTCCGCACGAGGGCGCGGACGGTGTGGCCGCGCTGCAGGAGCAGCGCGGTGATGCGGCTGCCGAGGCGGCCGTGGGCGCCGGCCAGTAACACGATCATGCCTTCCAGTCTGCCCTGATCTCCGGCCGACAACCGGCCCCCGTAGACTCGCGGCCATCGAGCCCTGGGTAGCGGAGGAGCACGGATCGGAGCAGCAGCTGCGCGCGGTGATCGAAGCGTCGCCGCTCGCGCTCGTCGAGTTCAGCCTCGACACGAGCATCCGCCTCTGGAACCCGGCGGCCGAGCGCATCTTCGGCTGGACGGCGGCGGAGATGCTCGGCCGCGGCGGCCTCCCGATGGCGCCGCCGGAACGGCGGGCCGAGGCCGAGGACCTGTTCACGCGCGTGCGCGCCGGCGAGTCGGTCAACGACTACGAGACCGTGCGGCTGCACAAGGACGGCTCGCTCGTCCCGGTCTCGATCGCCGCCGCCCCGGTGCGCGACGCGAGCGGCCGGGTGGTCGGCAACATGGTCGCCTACACCGACATCACCGAGCGCAAGGCGCAGGAGGCCGAGGTGCACCGGCTCAACGCCGAGCTCCACGCCCGCCTCGAGGATCTCGCCGCCTCACGCGCGCGGATCGTCGCCGCCGGCGACGTCGAGCGGCGCAGGCTGGAGCGCAACCTGCACGACGGCGCCCAGCAGCGCCTGGTCGCGCTCGCGCTGTCGCTGCGGATGGTGCGCTCGCAGATCGAGTCCAAGCCCGAGGCCGCGCGCGCCCTGTTGACCGCCGCCGGCGAGGAGCTGACGCTGGCGCTCGACGAGCTGCGCGAGCTGGCGCGCGGCCTGCATCCGGCGATCCTCAGCGACCGCGGGCTGGGCGCGGCGGTCGAGATGCTGGCCGGGCGGGCGCCGGTGGTCGTCGAGATCGCCGACATCCCCGAGCAGCGGCTGCCCGAGCCGGTCGAGGCGGCCGCGTACTACCTGATCGCCGAGGCGCTCACCAACGTCGCCAAGTACGCGCAGGCGTCGGCCGTGCGCGTGTCGGTCGCCGCGCGCGGCGAACGCGTCGTCGTCGAGGTCTCCGACGACGGCATCGGCGGCGCCGATCCGGCCGGCGGCTCCGGGCTGCGCGGCCTCGCCGACCGGGTCGAGGCGCTGGGCGGCACGCTCGAGGTCGTCAGCCCTGAGGGTCGCGGGACGACCCTCCGCGCGGAGATCCCGAGCTAGTCGAGCGGGAGCGGCTCCTCCATCGTCTCCACGACGCGGTCGGCGCCCTCCTCGCGCAGGGCGGCGGCGTCGAAGTGCCCGGTGGCCACGCCGATGGCGGTGCAGCCCACGGCGTGCGCGGCCTTGACGTCGAGCGGCGTGTCGCCGATCACGAAGATCTGGGCGTTGGGGACGTCGCGGCCGAGCATCGCCTCGCCGCGCTCGACCGCCTGGCGCACGATCCCCGCGCGGTCGAGCCCGGCGACGGCGTAGGCGCCGAACGTGAACCAGCGGTTGAGGTCGCCGCGCGCGAGCTTGATGTGCGCGGCGCCGTCGCCGTTGCCGGTGATGATCCCGAGCAGGTGCCCGTCGCGGCTGAGCTGGCGCAGCCGCTCGGGCACGCCGGGCAGCACGCGGTACTTCTCGCTCGCCGCGACGGCCTCGGGGAGGTGCTCGAGCCGGCGCTGGAGGAGCTGGGCGAGCTCGTGGGCGGTCGGCTCGCGGCCCATGACCGCCTCGAACGTCTTGGCGCCGACGTCGGGGTCGGTCATCCCCGCGTCGGTGAACTCGCCGATGTCGGCCGGGATCCCGTGGAGCTCCTCGAAGGCCTGCTTCCAGGCCACCGCGCCGGCGCCGCCGGTGGAGACCAGCGTGCCGTCGATGTCGAAGAGCAGGATGCGGTGGCGGTCGTCGGTCATCTCCCTGTGCACGCTACCCGCCGCTGTCAGATCCGCGTCACCTGGCAATCCTGAGCGGCTTCGGGCGGGAAGGGTCGATGCCGTGCTCCACGCCAACGTCGCCGAGGGCGTCCACCGCATCGAGGACGCCTACACCAACTGGTACCTGATCGAGGAGGACGGGCGGCTGACCGTCGTCGACGCCGGCGTCCCGGGCTCGTGGGACTCGCTGCAGGACGCGCTCAGGCAGCTCGGCCGGCGGGCGAGCGACATCGCGGCGCTGGTCCTCACCCACGCGCACTTCGACCACCTCGGGTTCGCCGAGCGCGCGCGGCGGGAGCTCGAAGTGCCCGTCTACGTGCACGAGAACGACGTCCCGCTCACCCGCCATCCGCTGCAGTACGGGCACGAGCGCCCGCGCGCGTACTACCTGCTCACCCAGGTCCGGGCGCTGCCGATCGTGGCGGCGCTGACCCGCGCCCGGGCGTGGTGGCCGGACTCGGTCAAGTCGGTCGTGCGGTTCCAGAACGGCACGCTGCCCGTCCCGGGCTCGCCGCGCGTGCTCTTCACGCCCGGGCACACGCTCGGCCATTGCGCGCTGCACCTGCCCGACCGCGACGTGGTGATCGCCGGAGACGCGATCGTGACGCTCGACCCCTACACCGCCAACACCGGCCCGCGGATCGTCGCCCGGGCGGCGACGGCCGACAGCACGCGCGCCCTCGCCGTGCTCGACGTGCTGGCCGAGACCGGCGCCCGCACCGTGCTCGTCGGCCACGGTGAGCCGTGGACGGGCGGGGCCGAGGCGGCCGTCGAGCGGGCCCGCGCCGCGGGCGTGGACTGACGGCCCGTCCGGCGGCGCCGCGATCATGGCGCCTCGTGACGACGCTCTACGTCGCGGTCGGCGGGCTGCTCGGGGTTCTCGCGCGCTTCGGCATCGGGCGGCTGACGCTGCATCACGAGGCCCTGCTGTGGTCGACGGTCGGCATCAACGTCGCCGGATCCTTCCTGCTCGGCGTCCTGGTGGCCGGCGAGTGGGTCGGCCGCGACCTGCGCGAGGGCCTCGGGGTCGGCTTCCTCGGCGGGCTCACGACCTTCTCGACGTTCTCGGTCCAGGCGGTGCTGGAGGTCGAGGCGGGCGAGCCGGCGCGTGCGGTCGCCTACGTGCTCGCGTCGGTGGTGGGCGGGCTGCTCGCGGCGACGGCGGGCTATGCCCTCGGCCGAGCGCTCACGTGACGGGCGCGCGACGACGAGGGCGAGGTGCTCGAGCGCTCGAGCGCTCGTCGCCGAGCGTCAGCGGGATCGCCTTCTCCGGCTGACCCGAGGCGGTACGGTCCGGGGCGGACCGAGGAGCATCGCGATCGAGCCGAAGGGGACAGACGAAGGCCGCCGGATGATCGCCGAGGCGAGGCGGCGGGAGATCGCGGAGCGGCTGCATGCGGCGGGCACCGTGAGCGTCGCCGAGGTCGAGACGCTGTTCGGCGTCTCGCCCATGACCGCGCGGCGCGACCTGGCCGAGCTCGAGCGGCGCGGCGTCCTGCGGCGGACGCACGGCGGCGCCGTCCTCCCCCAGCACGCGGCCCACGAGGACTCGTTCGCGCGCCGGCTGGAGGTCGCCTCGGCCGCCAAGCGCCGGCTCGCCGAGGCCGCGCTCGACGTGCTGACGCCGGGCGAGACCGTGTACCTGGACTCGTCGACCACGAGCTACTTCGTCGCCCTGCGGCTGGTCGAGAGCGGCGTGTCGGCGACCGTGCTCACCAACAGCCTGCCGATCATGGAGCTCGTGTTCGAGCAGGGCGGCCCGGGCGTCGATCTCATCGGCGTCGGCGGGACGTTCCGGCGGCTGACGCGCTCGTTCGTGGGCCCGTTCGCGGTGAGCACGATCCGCGGCCACGTCGCCGACCGGCTCTTCCTCAGCGTCAAGGGCGTGAGCCGCAACGGCGCGCTCACCGACCCGGATCCGCTCGAGGCCGAGGTCAAGCGCGCGATGATCGAGCAGTCCGGCGAGGCCACGCTGCTGATAGACGGCTCCAAGCTGTCCGACCGAGGGCTCAGCGTGATCGCGCCGCTGCGCGAGCTCACCGGCGTCGTCGCCGACGGCATCACGCCGGAGCAGCGTCGGTGGCTGCAGGCGCGCGGCGGCTCGCTGCGGGCGCTCACCGGCGGCTGACAGGGCTGCGCGCGCCACGGACCGCGGAAATGCGCGAGGATGCGCGCTTGTGAATCGATCCAAAGCCATCGCCGCGCCCACCGCGCTGCGGTTCGAGCACCGCACCGACGACGGCCCCGTCCTCGGGCTCGGGGCCGCGCGGCCGCGCCTCTCGTGGGTCGTGCCCGAGGCGGATCCGGGCTTCGCGCAGGAGGCCTACGAGATCGAGGTCACGCGCGGCGGCGGGCCCGAGACCTTCCGCGTCGCCGGCGGCGAGCAGATCCTCGTTCCGTGGCCGGCCGAGCCGCTCGCATCACGTGAGGCGGTGCGGGTGCGCGTCCGGGTGAGCGGCGCGGGCGTGCAGTCGCCGTGGAGCGAGCCGGCGACCGCCGAGGCCGGGCTGCTGCGAGCCGAGGACTGGGC
>Ga0081538_10000789_pt1 | contig 34575 bp, 33 predicted proteins | sample TabmetS5T2R1_FD_71022 | JGI IMG/M metagenome (GOLD analysis project Ga0081538, IMG submission 71022) | Tabebuia heterophylla rhizosphere microbial communities from the University of Puerto Rico - S5T2R1 | ecosystem: Host-associated > Plants > Roots > Rhizosphere ...
CGCCGCCGGCGAGCGCGTCCACCCCGCCAGCCGCGAGCTGGCCAACGAGTCGGTGCACATCGAGTCGGAGTCCGCCGAGCACGACCTGCACTGCTTCCAGGCATGGCGGCGCATGGACGAGATCCTGGTCGCCAACTTCATGGTCTTCCACGACCTCGTGAGCGAGACCGACTACGACCTCTGGATCGCCGACGAGGGCTGGGAGATCGACTACTACCTGCACGAGAACCCGGAGCAGAAGCGCGCCGCCTACGCCTGGCTGACCGACTTCGTCGGCTGGCTGCCGATGGCCGACGGCGGCGAGCACGAGGCGGCGCTCACCGCCGACTACAACGCCGAGATGATCGAGCACATCGCCCGCTACCCGCGGGTGCGTGACCGCGCGATCTTCGTCGGCAACGCGGACGACGTCGTGCCCGACGCGTTCGGGCCCGACCTGCCGGCGATCGCCGACTGGACCGGCGAGCACTTCGACTTCGCGGGCTACGTGACCGGCTTCGACCCGGCCGAGCTGGGCGACCGGGAGCGGCTGCGCGCCGAGCTCGGCTACGGCCCGGCGGAGCAGGTCTGCGTCGTCACGGTCGGCGGGTCGGGCGTCGGCCGCTCGCTGCTCGAGCGGGTGATGGCCGCGTTCCCGGAGGCGCGACGGCTCGTGCCCGGGCTGCGGATGATCGTCGTCGCCGGCCCGCGGATCGACCCCGCGTCGCTCGCCGCGCACGAGGGCCTCGAGGTCCGCGCCTTCGTCCCCGACCTCTACCGCCACCTGGCCGCGTGCGACCTCGCCGTGGTGCAGGGCGGGCTGACGACCTCGATGGAGCTGACCGCCAACCGCCGGCCGTTCCTCTACTTCCCGCTCCGCCACCACTTCGAGCAGAACACGCACGTCCGCCACCGGCTCGAGCGCTACCGCGCCGGGCGCCGCATGGACTTCGAGACCGCCACGCCGGAGGTCATCGCCGCCGCGATCGCCGAGGAGATCGGCCGCGAGGTCGACTACCTGCCGGTCGAGACGGGCGGCGCCGCCGTCGCGGCGGCGCGCATCGCCGAGCTGCTCTAGGTCCGCGCGCGACCGCTAGTCGAGCAGCAGCGTCCGCAGCGCGACGTGGCCCTCCTCGTCGATGACGTAGTGGGCGTGCCCGTCGGGCGCCAGGGCGATCCCCTCGACGCGCTTGATCGCGCCGAAGTCGTGCACCGTGTCGACCCGGACGGCGCCGCCGCCCGCGGCGAGCGGGAGCGAGAAGCGGACGTGACATGACGCGGCGCGGCCGCCGGCCGGGTGGTCGGCGAGGATCGTCGCGCCCTTGCCGGCGGCGTCGAGGTCGCCGATGACGGCGTCGAAGACGTCGTTGCCCTCCGTGTGCAGCGCCCGGATGCCCATCGGCTCGTCCCGGTGGCCGGCGTTCTCGAGCTCCCACACGTGGGAGCAGGTGGGCACGGCGCCCGGGTCGGCGAACAGCGCCTCGGGATCGTCGACCTCGACGAGCAGCGGGTGCCCGCCGGCGCTGACCGGGTAGCGGAGCCCGAGCACGAGCCGCCCGTTCGCGCGGAACTCCATGCCCTCGACGTTGATCGGGTGGTCGGCGGCGGTGACGCGGCCGGCCCAGCGCTTCGCCTTCGCGGCGCCGCGGGCGATCGTGGCGTCGATGTAGCGCTCCGTGGTGAGCGGGCCGCGCTCGATCAGCTCGATCCCCGAGCGCGCGAGCGCGTCGTTGACCGCCCGGTGGAGCCCGAACCGCAGCCGCGCGATCTCGAGGGGCGCGGCGCGGTCGCCACCGAGCGCGGCCTCCGGCACGCGCGCGATCCACGAGCGCGAGGCGCCGAGCGGCCCGGCCTTGGAGCCGAACTGCGAGCCGAGGGCGTAGACGTGGCCGCCGCGCCGCGCGCAGGCCTCCGCGTCCTCGGTCCTGCCCGCGCCGCTCGCGGTCTCGAGGTGGATCCGCTCCGCGTGCCAGCCGTCGCCGGGCTCGGCGCCGGCCTCGTGGCCGAGCAGCGCGAACGCGTCCTCGGCGTGCGCCTCGTCGAGGACGGTGACGAACGCCCGGTCCCAGCCGCGGCGAGCGAGCACCTCCGGCGCCTCGACGGGGCACAGGTCGGACGCCTCGTTCGGCTCCAGATGGAGGTCGGTCTCGTGCACGGCCATGAGGCTAGTCACGCGCGGATCACGGTGGCTTCACGGGGCCCGGGAACGCTTCCCCGGCCCCACCCCTGCCCGAAACAGGAGACATCGAATGAGAAGGACCACCCTGAGCATCGGCGTGGCCGGTGCGCTCGCCCTGGCCGCCGCCGCCCCCGCGGCGGCCGCTTCGCCGGTCGCGATCGAGCACCGCACGCTGCTCGTGCGCGGCGGCGCCGAGGCCGACACGATCGCCCTGGAGGTGCCGCGCTCGTCACCGAACGTGCTGCGCGTGGACCTCGGCGACGACAGGTACGAGCTCAAGCGCAGCCGCTTCGACCGCATCCGCGTCGAGACCGGCGCCGGCGAGGACGAGCTGCGCATCGAGGCGCCGCAGCTCGAGCCGGTCACGTACGCCGGCGGCGACGGCTTCGACGAGGTCGTGGCCGAGGGATCGAACGCGGGCGAGCGGTTCGAGCTCTCCGTCGAGAGCGGAGTCGAGCGCCTCGCGCACGAGCGGACCCGCGCGAGCCTGCACGGCGTCGAGGCCGTCGAGGCGTTCGCGCGCGGCGGCTCGGACACGATCGAGATCGCGGACCTGACCGGCGCCGAGCTCCAGTCGGTCACCGCCGAGCTCGGGACCGTGCGCGGCTTCGAGTCGGCCGACGGCGCGACCGACCGCGTGGACGTCGAGGCCACGAACGCGGGCGACCAGATCGTCGCCTTCGGGACCAGCGACTTCGTGTCGGTCTTCGGGACCCCCGAGACCGTGTCGATCGCCAATCCCGATCCGGGCGACCGGCTGACGATCGACGGCCGCGGCGGCGACGACACGATCAGCGCCGACAGCGCGATCTCCCACGCCCTCTACGGCGGCGACGGCGACGACGGCCTCTCCGGCGGCCCGCGCCGGGACCTGATCGTGGGCGGCGACGGCAGCGACGAGGCCGCCGGCTTCGGAGGCGACGACGAGATCGACCTCGGCGGCGGCGACGACCGCTCGATCTGGGAGCCCGGCAACGGCGACGACGAGGTCGACGGCGGCTCCGGCCGCGACGCCATGCGGGTGATGGGCGCCGACGCGCCGGAGCGGTTCGAGCTGCTCGCCACCGGCGGCGACCTGCGCGTCACGCGCGACCTCGAGGCCGTGGCCATCGACGCCGAGGACGTCGAGGACATCACGACCGAGGCGCTCGGCGGCGCCGACACGATCGCCGTCGGCGACCTGCGCCGCACGGACGTCGAGCAGGTGCACGCCGCGCTCGCCGCCATCGGCGACAGCCCGGACGGCGCGGCCGACCGGGTGGTCGTGAACGGCACCGAGCGCAGGGACGCGATCGCCGTCAGCGGCACGGGCCGCTCCGCGACCGTCGCCGGGCTCTCCGCCCTGGTCGCGATCACGCAGGCCGAGCCGCTCGACACGCTCTCCCTGCGCACGGGCGCCGGCCAGGACACGGTCGACAGCTCGGGCCTGCCCGCGGGCATCATCGAGCTCGTCGTGGACTGAGGCACGACCGGCGGCGAGGTCCCGTCGAGGACCTCGCCGCCGGCTCATTCCCCGAGCGCGAGGTCGACCGCAGGCGCGGCGGTGGGCAGCCGGGCACGGACCGCCCCCGTCGTTCCGTCCACGACGGTGATCTCCGACTCGCCGCCGCCCCCTTCGGGCCCCGAGGTGAAGACGACCAGACCGCCTCCCGCCGCGATCCGCTCCCCGCACAGACCCGGCCGGCCGCCGTCGGCGAGACCGCGCCGCCACCGCCAGCCGCCGTCGAGGTCGATCCGCGCCAGGCCACCGGCGTACAGGCAGGACCCCAGCGCGAACACCCGCCGGGCCGCGGCGTCGTAGGCGAGCCGCATGAGATGGTTGCGGTCCAGCCGGGTACGCCACCGCTCCGTGACGGCGGCGCTCGTGTCCACCCGCAGAACGGTCTGATGGTCGCCGCCGGTCGCGAGTGCGCCGCCGTCGACCGGCACGACCTCGCCGTGGATCTCGGCGACGCAGCCGGCAGAGGCGCGAGCAGCGCACAACGGCTCGCCATCGGCCCACGAGATCACGTCCGCCCCGGTGGTGCAGGCCCGCGGGCTTCCCGCACGGCACCCGCCGTGGTAGCTGAGGTACAGCCGCCGGCCGTCGGACGCCGCCGCCGCGTCGAGCACCGTCCAGTTCCGGTCGGGCGCCCGAGGCACCTGCCAGCTCGTCACGACGGCGCGCGAAGGGATGTCGATCACCCACCCGACCGGTACACGGCCTCCGGCCCGCGAGCTGCGATCTCCGAGCACGACGAGCCGATCCGGCGCCGGAGCCACGATGACCCGTGGGCGTGTCCGGCGGCCGACCGGCAGGCCGATGCGAGCACGGATGCGCAGCTCGCGTGCGGTGGCGACGACCACCTCCCGGCGCGCCGCGAGCAGGACCGCGACGAGCTCCGGGTCGGAGGTCTGCGCGATCAGCCGCCCGCTGGCCGGCATCGGACGCCCGCCGGTGAGGCTCATGCCGGCGCGCAGGCGAGCCGTCGTCCCGCCCACCAGTCGCCCGTCGGCGAGGAGGGCGACGAGCGGGCGGTCCCGCGGGGTCGTGTCCGGGTCGTCGTCCGAGCAGCCGGCGACCGCGAGGAGGCCGAGCGCCGCCACGAACGCGAGTCGATGGCGCGACCGGCTCGTCACCGATCAGGCGGCGGCCAACGCGACCGACGCCAGGACGCCCAGGAGCACGACCTCCACTCGCCGGAAGGTACCCCCTCCGGCGAGGCGGGCGATGGTCAGTCCTTCGGTCTCGTCACGGTACGGGCTCATCCACGCCGCGAGGACCGGTGCGGTCCGCGCCACCCCGAACGCTCCGTAGACGGCCGCCGCGACCGGGAGCGGCGCGACGAGGCAGACGGCGGCCACTGCGTACAGGCCCGGCCCCGGGAGGATCGTGAGGAAGCCCGCGCCCAGCGGCGCCCCGAACGACGCGCCGTTCCACCAGGCGTGCGGCCCGCCCCAGTGCCTGGGCACCTGCCAGTGGCTGCTCGGCAGATGGAACGGCGCCCGCGGGAAGGCCGAGAGCAGGCCGGCCAGCGCGATCGCCGCGACCAGGGCCAACGGAACGCCCACCTGAGCGCCCACGGTGGCCAGGGTCGCCCCGACCGCGACAGCGGCGGCGATGCAGGCGAGGGCGAACGCAGCCACCGCCGTTGTGTTCGTCCTCCGCACGGAAGGATCCGCGATCGACCAGACCGCGTTCCTCCCTCAGGGGCTGGCGGCTCCGCGCAGGCCGTCGACCAGGGCCAGCAGCACCGCCACACCGGCGATGACGGTCATCACCTCTCACCTCCCCCCGCTAGTCGCAGTAGCAGTACCACGACCTGGTCCCGATGCTGCATGCGCAGTCGCAGCAGATACCGGGATAGGTCGACCAGCAGCCGCTGGTGTTGCCGCGACAGCAGCACGCCGTCCGGCGGCATGGACCCGTGCACCGGCCGCCGGAGGTGCAGCTGCCGCCGCTGCAGCGGCCGGTGCCGTACGGACCGCTGCACGGGCCTGCGTACGCGACCTGGGGTACGCCCGCAGCCGCGCCGGCGAAGGCCCCGAACACGACCCCGGCGGCGCGGGCGATGAAGCGTCGGCGATTCGTCTGGATCGCCATCCATTCCACTACGCGTGTCATGTCTTGCCCCCAATGAGCGGTCGAGACTCCTGGACGGAGACCACCGGTTCGCCACGTGCGGCAGCGAGCGTCATCTCGAGATCGGCCTCGCTGTTGACGATCCCGCGGGCGACGACGACGCCGGCCTCGTCCGTGACGGCGAAGAACGGCGTCAGGCTTACGCCGTACGACGCCGCGATCCGTGACGTCCTGTCGGGCACCAGGACGGCCTCGGGCAGATCGCGCCCCCAGCGTGCGACGTCGTCGCGCTCGCCGCCGCAGACCACGAGCACCGCGCACTCAGGGTGAGCGCGGGCGAACCGGTTCAGGCCCGGCTTCAGCTCGTCGCAGAGCTGGCAGTGGGTCGTGGTGAACACGACGACCGTCTCGCGTCCGGGCGCCGGGATGGTCAGAGCGCCACCGTCGACGTTCCGCGCGTCGGCCGGGGGCAACTCCCTGCCCTCGTCCGGTCCATGTGCCGCCCGTCCCTCGCGGCTGGACATGTACATCTGCCCGAAGTGGTTGTACAGCGCCAGGAGCGCGACCGCGAACGCGGCGACGAGCACCCAGAGCGCGACGTAGGAGACCAGCAGCCAGCCACTCATGCGCGAGCTCCCTCCGACAGGACCGTGGCGCGCCGGCGTCTGAACTCCCACGCGGTGCCGAGGAGCAGGCTGCCCAGGATCGCGGTCACGCCGGTCGCCGCGCCGGCAGCGAGCGGCTCGCTGGCCGACGGAGGCGCCCCGGGCGTCCCGGTCAGCAACGCCGCGCTGGCCAGCGCGAGCAGCACGGCATGAGCGGCGGGGACGGACTGGGGCACGATCAGGTCGAGCCGACCGAAGCAGTTGCAGGCCACCTGCGCGTCCCGGCGGCGGCTGCGCGCCTGCACCCAGACGAAGACGAGCGAGACGGCACATGCGCCGGGCACGCTGAGGAAGAGGCCGGTGAGCACTGCCCCGCCGATGACCAGCTCCACGAGCGGTACCAGAGGCGCGAGCGCCCGCACGATGCGCGGTGGCCCGCCGGCTGCCAGGAGCAGCGGCGCGACGGAGGCGCGGGAGACGACCTTGCCGACCGCGGCGAAGACGAAGATCGCGCCCACCATGCCCTGGAGGAAGGTCTGCGCGTCCGCCGGCATGCCGGTCAGGCCATGAGGCTCTCGACGAGGCGGAGCAGCCGGCCGTAGGACGCGTCGCGGCTGCGCGCCGCCCGGACCCCGACCGTGCCTGGGCGGTCCCGGCGCCTGGCCGTGAACGAGTGGGTGTCCCGATCGTTCCAGACGAACCCGTCGCCCCCGCTCGCGTCCAGCTCCCACATGCCGTCGTGGTAGACGGCCTGCACGTCGGGATCGTGCGTGAGGACGGTCGAGCCGGGATGTCCGTGCGTCCCGATCAGCGCCACGTCGTCGCGGGCGGAGAACGCGATCGTCAGCGGATGCCGGGCAGCTCCGATAGGTCTCGAGCGACCATCGATCCTCCCTCTCGTTCGGCCGAACCGAACCCTCATCATTCGGGCGATCAATGACCAGTGAAGAGCGTTCTTCGCTCTTTGCATCCTTTTGGTCGATTCCGTCCGCACTAGTGCGGCGCCGGGAGCGTCGGCTCCTCGTCCACGGGCGGCGCGCCGCGCGTCTGGATCACGATCGCGACGATCACGACCGCGCCGCCGGCGAGCGTCAGCGTGCTCGGGCGCTCGTCGAGCGCGAGCCATACCCAGAGCGGTCCGAGCACCACTTCGAGCAGCGTGATGAGCCCGACCTGCGCGGCCGGGATCAGCCGCGCGCCGACGGTGAGCAGCGCGAAGCCGAGCCCGATCTGGCCGATCCCGAGCGCGGCCAGCCAGCCGACGTCCTCGCCGCCGATCTCCGCCGGAGTCGCGAACGGAAGGAAGGCCGCGAAGAGGATCGCCTGGGACAGGCACGTCGCCGGGAGCATCGAGACGTCGTGGCGCCAGCGGGTGATCACGATCATGGTCGAGAACGCCAGCGCCGCGAGGAACGCGAGGCCGTCGCCGGCCAGGCTGCCCTCGCCCGGAGCCCCGAGCATCAGCGCGACGCCGGCCAGCGCCATCGCCATCGCGAGGGCCGTGCGCCGCGTGATCGGCTCGGCGAGCGTCACCCGGGCGAGGAGGGCGGCGAGCACGGGCGCGACGGCCAGGATGAACAGGACCCGCGCGACGCTCGTGTGGTTGAGCGCGGCGATGAAGCTGGCGGAGGCGGTCGCGACGCACAGGGCCACGGCGACGCCGGCGAGCCCGACGGATCTGAACGCGTGCGCCACCCGACCGCGCTCGACGACCGCGACGTAGGCGAGCAGCGCCGCGCCCGCGAACGCCGCCCGGCCGGCCACCTGGGTCGGCGTGTCGAGCGTGAGCTGGCGCTGGAGGACGCCCGCGGTCGACCAGGCGACGGCGGCGAGCGCCACATAGACCTGGCCGCGCCGCTCGCGCCGCAGCCCCTCGAGCGCGACGGTCGTCACGCGGTGCGCATCGCGTCGCCCAGCAGCGCCCGGGCGATGACGAGCTTCTGGATCTCGCTCGTGCCCTCGTAGATCTCGGTGACCTTGGCGTCGCGGTAGTAGCGCTCGGCCGGGAACTCCTTCGTGTAGCCGTAGCCGCCGAGGACCTGGATCGCCTCGCCGGTCTGGCGGCGCGCCACGCCGCTCGCGAACAGCTTGGCCTGCGCCCCCTCCACCGTGTGCGGCCGGCCGGCCTCCTTGAGCCGCGCCGCGCGCCAGGTCAGCGCCCGCGCCGCCTCGATCTCGGTCTGCATCTCGGCCAGCTTGTGCTGGATCGCCTGCAGCCGCGCGATCGGGCCGCCGAACGCGTTGCGCTCCTTCGCGTACGCGGTGGCGACGTCGAGCGCGGCCTGGGCGATCCCGACCGCCTGGGCGGCGATCCCGATCCGGCCGCCGTCGAGCGTGCGCAGCGCGATCCGCATCCCCTCCCCCGGCGCGCCCAGCCGCTCGCCCGGCGTGTCCTCGAACGAGAGGTCGGCGGTCGAGGAGGAGTTGAGGCCCAGCTTCTCCTCCTCGCGCGTGACCGCGAAGCCCTCGGCGCCGGCCCGCACGACGAACGCGCTGGCGCGGTCGTCCTCACGCGCGAAGACGAGGAACGTGGAGGCGTGCGAGCCGTTGGTGATCCACTGCTTGGCGCCGGTGATGCGGCCGTCGACCGCCCGCGTCCGCATCGCGCCCGCATCCGAGCCGGAGCCGGCCTCGGTCAGCGCGAACGCCCCGATCTCCTCGCCCGCCGCCAAGGCCGGCACGTACGGCGACCCGTGGGCGAGCAGCGGCAGCGTGCAGGCGCTCGTGTGCACCGCGACGGTCACCCCCACGCCGGCGTCGGCGCGCGAGAGCTCCTCGAGCACGAGCACGTAGGAGAGGAAGTCGGCGCCCGCTCCGCCCTGGTCGTCCGGCACGCAGACGCCCATCAGCCCGAGCTCGCCGAGCTCGGCGAACACCTCGCGCGGGAACGTGTGCTCGCGATCCCACGCGGCGGCGTGCGGCGCGATCCGCTCGTCGGCGAAGCGGCGCGCGAGGTCGCGGATCTCCCGCTGCTCGTGCGTGAGCTCGTGCAGGCTCATGCGCGCGCCCGCGAGACCGCCACCCCGCCGCCGACCGCGGCCGCCGCCACCGCCGCGCCCGCGAAGCGCAGCCGCCGGCGGTCGAAGCGCAGGATCTCCCAGCCCTCCTCGCGCGCCACCCGGGCGAGCGTCTTGTCCGGGTGCACGGCCACGGGGTGGCCGACGGCGCGCAGCATCGGCAGGTCGGACTCCGAGTCCGAGTACGCCCACGAGGCGGCGAGGTCGATGCCTTCGCGCTCGGCCAGCTCGCGGATCGCCTGCGCCTTGCCCTCGCGGTACGTGAACGGTCCGCCCGCGCGGCCCGTGTAGTGCCCGTTCACGACCTCCGACACCGAGCCGACCGCGCCGTCGAAGGTGAGCACGATCGCCATCAGCTCGGCCATCTCCTGCGAGGCGGCGGTGCAGATGAAGATCGGCCGGCCCGCGTCCTGGTGCTCGTAGGCGATGGCCAGCATCCGCGGGTACAAGCGCGGCAGGACGCCCGCCAGCACCTCCGGCGCCAGCCGCTGCAGGTCGCGCACGCGCACGCCCTCGAGCAGCTGGGAGATCCGCACGCGCAGCGCGTCGGTGCCGGCGTCGGTCGAGCCGCGCAGGCTGAACAGGAGGTTCTCCCACGCGTCCCGGGCGAGCTGCTTGCGCGAGACGAGGCCCGCCTTGTAGGCCGCGCGCCCGAACTGGTAGGCCGACGAGCCGGCCATCAGCGTGCGGTCGAGGTCGAAGAAGGCCGCGCCGGGCTCGTCCGCCCGCCGGAGCGCCCCGCCGCCCGGCGGGGGCGGGAGGATGTGCGGGCGCTCCGTCACACCTGCACGATGACCGCGTCGCCCTGACCGCCGCCGGAGCAGATCGCGGCGCAGCCGTAGCCGCCGCCCCGCCGGCGCAGCTCGTGCACCAGCGCGCCGAGGATCCGCGCCCCGGAGGCGCCGATCGGGTGGCCGATCGCCACCGCGCCGCCGTTGACGTTCACGCGGTCCTCGTCGATCCCGAGCATGCGGACCGAGTTCAGCGCCACCGACGCGAACGCCTCGTTGATCTCCCACAGGTCGATGTCGCCCGGCTGCAGCCCGGCCTTGTCGAGCGCCTTGAGCGCCGCGTTGGCGGGCGTGCGGGCGAGCCACTCGAAGTCGTCGGCCACCGCCGCCTGGGCGACGATGGTGCCGAGCACGTCCTTGCCCTCGCGCTCGGCCCACTCGTCGGAGGCGAACACGAGCGCACCGGCGCCGTCGTTGACGCCCGGCGAGTTGCCGGCCGTGTGCGAGCCCTCCTTGTGCGCGAGACCGGGCAGCTTCGACAGCGCCTCCAGGGACGAGTCGCGGCGCGGCGCCTCGTCGACCTCGACCACCGTGTCGCCCTTCCGGCCCTTCACGGTGACGGACACGATCTCCTCGGGCAGGCGGCCGTCGTCGGTCGCCGCGATCGTCCGCTCGTGCGAGCGCAGCGCCCACTTGTCGAGGTCCGCGCGCGTCATCTCGAGCTGCTCGCCGACCTCGGTCGCCTCCTCGAACATCTGCTTGCCGGTGAAGGCGTTGCGGAGGCCGTCCTGGATCATCGCGTCGAGCGCCTTCATGTCCCCCATGCGGGCCCCGAACCGCGCCTTGGGCAGCAGGTACGGCGCCTGCGACATCGACTCCATGCCGCCGCCGACCGCCAGGTCGAGGTCGCCGGCCCGCACCGCCTGGTCGATCAGCCCGGCCGCGCGGATGCCCGACGCGCAGACCTTGTTGATCGTCTCCGACGACACGTCCTTGGGGATCCCGGCGTGGATCTGCGCCTGGCGCGACGGGATCTGGCCCACGCCGGCCTGGAGCACCTGCCCCATGACGACGTGCTGAACCTGCTCGGGGGCGACATCGGCGCGCTCGAGCGCGGCCTTGATGGCGATGCCGCCGAGCTCGGTGGGATGGAGCGAGGAGAGTCCCCCGCCGAGCTTCCCCACTGGGGTGCGGGCGGAGCCAAGGATCACGGTTCGGGCCATACAGGCCATGCTATTGCGATGCGCGTACGTGCCACGACAGATGCCCCGCCCGCGACCGGGGCCGACACGATCGCCGTCGGCGTCTTCGACGAGGAGCCGATCGCCCACGACGTCGACGGGGTCCTGCAGGCGCTGGTCGACTCCGGCGAGGCCCGCACCGCCCTGCGCAAGGTCGCGGTGACCCACGCCGGCGGCCATCGCTACGTGCTGGCCGGGCTGGGCAACCGCGACGACTTCGACCCCGAGCGCGCCCGCGTGGCGGCCGCCGCCGTGGCCGGCCGCGCGAAGGAGCTCGGCACGCGGCGGCTGTGCTGGGAGGTGCCGCACCACGTGGAGGCGCCGGGCTTCGTCGAGGGCACCCTGCTCGCCGCCTACGAGTACCGCGAGCACAAGACCGGCGACGACGACGGCCGCCGGATCGAGGAGCTGATCGTCTCCGCCCACCACGACACGAGCGCCGAGGTCGAGCGCGCCGCGGTGGCCACCGAGGCGGCCAACGCTGCCCGCGACCTCCAGAACGCGCCCGCCAACCAGCTCACGCCGACCGCGCTGGCCGAGCGCGCCCGCGCGCTCGAGGGCGTGGCCGTCGAGGTCTGGGGGCGCGAGCAGATCGAGGCAGCCGGGATGGGCGCGTTCGCCGCCGTCGCCCGCGGCAGCCACGCCGAGCCCCAGCTCATCACCATCCGCCACGACCCGCCCGACGTCGCCGGCCCCGTGCTCGGCTTCGTCGGCAAGGGCGTCACCTTCGACTCCGGCGGCATCTCGATCAAGCCGGCGATGAAGATGAGCGAGATGAAGTTCGACATGTCGGGCGCCGCGGCCGTGCTCGAGGCGACCGGCGCGATCGCTCGGCTCGGGCTCCCCACGCGCGTCGTGACGGTGATCGGCGCGACCGAGAACCTGCCGAGCGGCCACTCCGTCAAGCCCGGCGACATCCTGCGCGCCAAGACCGGCACGACGATCGAGGTCCTCAACACCGACGCCGAGGGCCGGCTCGTGCTCGCCGACTGCCTCGCCCACGCGATCGAGCAGGGAGCCGAGCGGGTCGTGGATCTCGCCACGCTGACCGGCGCCATCGTCACCACGTTCGGCAACACCTACGCCGGGCTGTTCGGCAGCGACGACGAGTGGTGCGCCGAGGTCGAGGCCGCAGGCCGCCGCGCCGGCGAGCTGGCCTGGCGGCTGCCGCTGCACGCCGAGTACTCGGAGCTGATCAAGAGCCGCTACGCCGACATCGCGAACGCCGTCGAGGCGCGCAAGGCCGGCTCGATCACGGCGGCGGAGTTCCTGCGCCGGTTCACCGGCGAAGTGCCGTGGGCGCACCTCGACATCGCCGGCACCGCGTACGAGAACGGCAAGCCCTACACGCCGAAGGGCGGCGCCGGCTTCGGCGTGCGCCTGCTCGTCGAGCTCGCGCGAGCGAACGCGGGCGCGCCCGACCTCCACTGACGGCTCCAGCTTGAAATCCGCTCATCGGAGGAGGACACTGCCCGGTACGGGAGTAGGCGGACAGGGGGAGACATGCTGCGCTCATGTCTTGCAGTGTGCGGGTCGGTGCTCGTGGTCATGGGAGCCTCGGCGGGCGGCGCGCTCGCGGCTCCGGCGATCCAGGGGGAGCACGCGACGCCGGCGGACGTCGACAACCGCGAGGGTCGTGATGCGCCCTCTGCGCGCCAGCGCGAGCTCGTAGGCCGGCTCGGCCTGCAGGCCACGTGGAACCGGTTCGGCACGCCGCAGACGCTGACCGCCGCCGACGGCACGATCGCGAGCGGCCTGTCGCGCGACGAGGTCACGGCGGCCCGGCAGTGGATCGTCCGCAACCGCGCGCTGCTCGGGATCGGCTCCGCGACGAACCTCGAGCTGGTCAGCTCCGCGCCGATCGGCAGCGGGCGCGCGGTGCTCCTGCGCCAGCGCTTCGCCGGGCTGCCCGCCGGCCGCGACGGCCTGATCTCGATCGGCGTCGCCGACGGCGAGGTGGCGTACGTGTCGTCCACGCTCGCACCCGAGACCCGCGTCACCGGCGCCCGCGACCTCGCGGCCGCCGACGCCATCCGCACGGCCGGGCGCAACGCCGGGCTCAGCGTCGGCGCGCTCTCCGACCGCCGCGCCGCGCGCGGCTGGACGCGCTTCGACGCGGCGGGCCTCACCCGCCCGGCCAACGCGCGGCTCGTCGCGATCCCGACGCCCGACGACGGCGTCCGGCCCGCGTGGGAGACCTCGCTGCTCGACGGCGACGAGGGCGTCGCCTCGTTCGTCGACGCCGAGACCGGCGAGGTGCTGATCCGCGAGGACCTCGTCGACCACCTGGCCGACAACCCGACGTGGACGGTGTTCCCGAACTCGCCGCCCCAGAACTACGCGAGCACCGACACCCGCGTGCGCTGGTGCTGGCTGACGACCACGAACTGCGCGCTCGTGCTCAACAACCCGGCGTCGCTGGCGTGGGACCTCGACGCGCGGACCAGCGTCCCGACGTTCACGACGCGCGGGAACAACGCGCTCGCGGTGCACAACTGGGACAGCAATGACTCGCGCTCGCTCGGCACCGAGCCGGCGACCGCCAAGCCGGACCGCGAGTACACGTACCCGTGGACGAACCAGTGGTTCACGCAGCGCTGCAACCCGGCGACGACGTTCACGTCGCCGCAACGCAACGACATCGACGCGGCGCGGGCGAACCTGTTCGCAATGCACAACCGCATGCACGACTGGGCCTACGCGCTCGGCTTCACCGAGCAGACGTGGAACCTGCAGGCGTTCAACTTCAACCGCGGCGGCGCGGAGAACGACTTCGAGCACGGCAACGCCCAGGCGGGCGGGCGCAGCGGCGGCCCGCCGAACTTCCCGGCGCGCAACAACGCCAACCAGTTCACGCCGGCCGACGGCCTGCTGCCGATCACGAACATGTACCTCTGGCAGCCGATCCCGGCGGGCTTCTACGCGCCGTGCGTGGACGGCGACTTCGACATGTCGGTGATCGGGCACGAGTACGGCCACGCGATCTCGAACCGGATGGCGGGCGGCCCGTCCGCGGGGCTGTCCGGCAACCAGGCGCAGGCCATGGGCGAGAGCTGGTCGGACCTGATGGCCACCGAGTACCTGTTCGAGAGCGGCTTCGCGCCGGTCGGCGGCGAGAACCCGTTCGCGGTCGGGCCGTACGTCACCGGCGACAAGGTGGCCGGCATCCGCAACTTCGGGATGAACGACAGCCCGCTCAACTACTCGGACGTCGGCTACGACTTCGTGTGCAACGACGCCAACTGCGTGTTCCGCACGCAGGTCCACGCCGACGGCGAGATCTGGAGCGCGACCAACTTCGCGCTGCGGCAGGCGTTCATCGACCGCTACGGCGCCACCGGCAGCCGCCGCTGGATCCAGCTCGTGTTCGACGCCTGGCTGCTGATGGCCACCGGCCAGGTGAGCATGGTCGACGCGCGCAACGCGATCCTGGCCGCCGACCAGCTCCGCCACAACGGCGTCGACCACGACATCATGTGGAACACGTTCGCCAAGCGGGGCTTCGGCCAGGGCGCGTCCTCGATCGGGACGATGGACCCGGACCCGGTGCCGGCCTTCGACTCGCCGCACGCCAACGAGGCGACGCTGCGCTTCACGCCCACCGGCGCGGCGGCCGGCGCGCCCGCGCAGCTGTTCGTCGGCCGCTACGAGGCGCGCGCGACGCCGATCGCCGACACCGACCCCGGCACCGTGCTGAGCGACACGTTCAAGCTCGTGCCCGGCACCTACGAGCTGGTCGCCCGCGGCAACGGGTTCGGGCACGTGCGCACGAGCGTGACGGTCGGCGCCGGGCAGCTCCGCGACCTGCGGATCAACATGCCGCTCAACCTGGCGTCGGGCGCGAACGGTGCGACGGCGACCGGCGACGGCGTCAACCTCGGCGCGCTGATCGACGACACCGAGATGACCAACTGGGCGTCGCTCGGCTCGCCGGTGGCCGGCAAGCAGGTCACCGTGCGGCTCGACCCGTCGCGCAGCGCGCAGACGTTCAGCCGCATCCAGGTCAGCGCCATGCTGCGCCACCGCCTGCCGGCCGACCCCAACGACAGCGGCTCGCAGAGCCGCTTCTCGGCGCTGCGCAGCTTCGAGCTGCAGGCGTGCGAGGCGCGCGGGGCGGTCGACTGCTCGCAGCCGTCGCAGTTCACGACGGTGTTCACGAGCGCGCCCGACGCGTTCCCGTCGGGGATCCCGCGCCCGCGGGCGCCGGAGCTGATCCTGCGCTCGTTCGACGTCGCGGACACGCGCGCCACGCACGTCCGGCTGCGGGTCCTGACCAACCAGTGCACCGGCGCGCCGGCGTACCAGGGCGACCAGGACGACGACCCGATGAACGTGACGGACTGCGACGAGGGCAGCACGCAGGACGACAACGTCCGCGCGGCCGAGCTCCAGGTCTTCAGGTGAAGATGAGGATCCCGGCCACGACCACGCCGTAGACGATGACCACGCGCCGGAGGATCTCGGAAGGGATCCTCCGGCCGTAGCGCGCGCCGACCGCGGCGCCGACCAGCGAGCCGGCGGCGATCAGCGCCGCGGCGTCCCAGGCGACGTCGGCGACGAAGATGAAGAGCAGGCCGGCGACCGCGTTGGCGACGCCGGCCAGCACGTTCTTGATCGCGTTGAGGACCTGCAGGCGCTCCGAGAACGTCAGTCGCAGCAGCGAGATGAGGATGATCCCCTGGGCGGCGCCGAAGTAGCCGCCGTAGATGCCGACGCCGAACGACGCCGCGACGCCGGCGGTCATGTTGTCGCCGCCCTCGTGCTGCCTCGGGGTGGGCCGGAACGCCATCAGCGCGACCGCGAGCAGGATCAGTGCCGGCACGACGGCGTCGAACACCTCGCCGGGCAGCTCGAGCAGGAGGATCCCGCCCAGGATCGCGCCGATCACGGTCCCGACGCCGAGGATCGCGCAGCGCCGCCATTGGCCCTCGAGCTCGCGGCGGTAGCCGAACGAGCCGCTGACCCCGCCCGGCACGAGCCCGACGCAGTTGGACACGTTGGCGGTGACCGGCGAGAAGCCGACCGCGAGCAGGGTCGGGAATGTGATCAGGGAGCCGGAGCCGACGACCGCGTTGACGCCGCCGGCGACCGCCCCTGCGACCAAGACGGCGAGCGCCTCGAGCACGGTCATGAACCGGGAAGTCAAGCAGTCGCGTCACAATCGATGGCCATGGACTTCGACCTCTCCCCCGACCACGAGCTCATCCGCCGGACCGTGCGCGACTTCGCCGAGCAGGAGGTGGCACCGGTGGCGGAGGCGCTGGACCGCGAGAAGCGGTTCCCCTACGAGATCGTCGCCAAGCTCGGCGAGCTCGGCCTGATGGGGATCCCGTTCCCGGAGGAGTACGGGGGCGCCGGCGCCGACTCGCTCGCCTACGCGCTCGCCGTCGAGGAGCTCACGCGCGTCGACTCGTCGGTGGCGATCACGCTGTGCGCGCACACCTCGCTGGGCACGCAGCCGATCTACCTGTTCGGCAGCGACGAGCAGAAGCGCGACTGGCTGCCGGCGCTGACGTCGGGCGAGAAGCTCGGGGCCTTCGGGCTGACCGAGCCGGAGGCGGGCTCGGACGCCGGCAACGTCCGCACGCGCGCGAAGCTCGAGGACGGCGAGTGGGTGATCAACGGCGCCAAGCAGTTCATCACCAACGCGGGCACGGACATCTCCGGCATGGTCGTCATCACCGCCCGCACGGGTGACGACGAGATCTCGAACCTGCTGGTGCCGAACGGCACGCCGGGCTACGAGCAGGGCGAGCCGTACCGCAAGATGGGCTGGAACGCCTCCGACACGCGGCCGCTGACCTTCAGCGACTGTCGGGTGCCCGAGGAGAACCTCGTCGGGCCGCGCGGCGCGGGCTTCAAGCAGTTCCTGCGCGTGCTCGACATCGGGCGGATCGGCGTCGCCGCCATGGGCGTCGGCCTGGCGCAGGGCGCGCTCGACCAGGCGCTCGCGTACGCCAAGGAGCGGCGCGCGTTCGGCCAGGCGATCTCGAAGTTCCAGGCGATCCAGGCCAAGCTCGCCGACATGGCGACCGAGATCGAGGCGGCGCGACTGCTCGTCTACAAGGCGGCGCAGCTCAAGGACGCCGGCCGCAACTTCACGCTGACCGCCGCGCAGGCGAAGCTCAAGACGGGGCGGCTGGCCGTGCGCTGCGCCGAGGAGGCGGTCCAGATCCACGGCGGCTACGGCTACATCGAGGAGTACCCGGTGTGCCGCTTCTACCGCGACGCCAAGATCCTCACGATCGGCGAGGGCACCGACGAGGTCCAGCAGATGGTGATCGCGCGCGCCCTGGGCGCGTGATCCGGCTCGCCGCCCTCGCAGCGGTCCTCGTCGCCGTCTACGTCGCCGGGCTGGGGCTCGAGCCCCTCGCCGGCAACCCGTACCTGCGGACGGCGGAGACGCTGGTCGACGAGGGGACGCTGGTGCGCGGGGCGTGGGGGCTCGGCTTCCCGCTGCTGATCGCGCCGGCCGAGGCGATCGGCGGCGTGCACGCGATCGAGCTGCTGCTGATCGCCGTCGCGGCGCTCGGCTTCGTGCTCGGCGCCCTGCTCGCGCGCCGGATCGTGCCCGAGCCGTACGCCAGCGCGGGCGCCGCGCTGGCCGGGCTGTCGGCGCCGGCGATCGTCTACGCCGGCGAGATCGGCCCGGAGGCGACGGCGGGCACGCTGCTCGCGGGGGCGACGCTGTGCACGGCGGTCGCGCGCGACGCCCCGCGCCCGGCGCCGGTCTTCGGGGCCGCGGCGCTGCTCGCGATCCTGCCCTGGCTGGACCCGCGCTTCGTGGTCCCGGGCGTGCCGGTCGCCGCGGCGCTGTACGTGTGGTGCCGGCGCGGGCGGCATCCCACGTTGGGGTTGATCGCGGTCGAGCTGGCCGCCGCGTCGATCGTGCTCTACGCGACCTTCAACGAGCGCATCTACGCGGGACCGACGCCGTGGTCGGCGCTGCCGGCGGGGATCTCGGCGACCGGCGCCCACACCGTGGCCGAGCACCTCGAGCGCGTGCCGCGGCTCGTGACGCTGCTCGCCGATCCCGCCGACGGCCTGCTGCGCTGGGCGCCGGCCTTCGCGCTCGCGTTCCTCGCCGCCTGGCTGCTGCGCCGCTCGCGGTCGGAGGGGCTCGCGCGGGTCGTGCCGGCGCGGGCGAGCGCCGAGGCGGCGGCCGGGCTCGCCCTCGCCGTCGTCGCCGCGGTGCTGCTGGCCGCCGCGTTCCTGACGCCGCGGATCGACACGGTGCCGTTCTCGGCCCGCTATCTCGTGCCGGCGCTGCCGGTGGCGGCCGCGCCGGTGGCGTGGGGCCTGCGCCACGCGCCACGCGTGGGCGCCGTGCTCGGCGCCGCGACGCTGGCGCTGAGCGCCTGGCTGTTCGTCAGCTGAGCTGAGCTGGCTGGTTCCTCGGCCCGCGTGCCAGCATGGCCGCGTACCGTGGATGCCGGGCGGTGCACGCGCGAGGGGCACAGTGGCGGAGCCACGGGCCCCTTCAGCGGGTGCCGATCCGGCGCCGCGGGACGTGGTCAGGCGGGTGCGTGGGTCGTGGAACCGGTCAGCTGGTACGCGCCGGGCGTCAGCTCGGCGGTCCGGCGCTTGTACGCGCTCCACGACCACGGCCACTGGCTCGGGTCGTTGCCGTGCTCGTCGACGTACCAGTTCGTGCAGCCGCTGTGCCAGACCGTGCCCGCCAGCGCCGCGCGCAGCTCGCGGTCGAACGCCTCCGCCGCCTCGGGCCGGACCTCGATCCGGCGGGCATCCGCGCGCTCGAGCAGCTCGAGCGCGGCCAGCACCTGCTGCATGGCGCACTCGATCGTATGGACGACCGAGCCGGTGCCGCCGTTCGTGTTGGGCCCGTAGAGCAGGAACAGGTTCGGGAAGCCGGGGACGGTGATGCCGAGGTACGCGCGCGGGACGTCGCCCCACGCCTCGGCCAGCGTGCGACCGCCCTCGCCGGCGATCGCCATCGGCGCCACGAAGGCGTGGGTCGCGAAGCCGGTGGCCAGCACGATCGCGTCGGCCGGCCGCTCGGTCCCGTCCTCGGTGCGGATGCCGGTCTCCGTGACCTCGGCGATCCGGTCGGTGACGAGCTCGACGTTGTCGCGCGTGAGCGTGGGATACCAGTCGTCGGTGAGCATGATCCGCTTGCAGCCGATCTCGTCGCGCGGGGTGACCTTGCGGCGCAGCTCGGGGTCCTTGATGGCGCGGTTGATCTGGCTGCGCCCGAGGACCCGGAAGGCCTCGAGGAGCCAGCGGTGGCGGGTCATCGCGATCGCGCCGAGGTTGTGGAAGCCGTAGATCGCCGCCCGGTCGAGCCGCTGCAGCACCGGGAAGCGCTCGAACAGCCGCAGCGTGCGCTCCCTGTAGGCGAAGTCGAGCCTGGGGATCGTCCAGCCGGGCGAGCGCTGGTAGACGTCGACGTGCGCGACGCGCGGCTGGATGGCGGGCACGACCTGGATCGCGCTGCAGCCGGTGCCGAGGACGGCCACGCGGCGGCCAGTGAGGTCGACGTCGTGCTGCCAGCGCGCCGTGTGGAAGGCCGGGCCGCCGAAGCGGTCGAGCCCGGGGATCGGCGGGACGCTCGGCGTCGTGAGCTGGCCGCAGGCGGCGATCAGCACGTCGGCTTCGTGCGGGCCGGCGCTCGTCTCCACCTGCCAGCGCGCGCCGTCCCAGCGCGCGGCGGTCACGTCGGTGCCGGTGCGGGCGGCGACGCCGTGGCGGCGCGCCACGTCCTCCAGGTAGGCCTGGATCTCGGCCTGCGGCGCGTAGCGGCGCGACCAGCGCGGGTTCGGGGCGAACGAGAACTCGTACAGGTGCGAGGGGATGTCGCACGCGGCGCCGGGATAGGTGTTGTGGTGCCAGACGCCGCCGATCCGCTCGGCGCGCTCGAACACGGTCACGTCGCCGTGGCCGGCCCGGCGCAACAGCGCCGCCGCGCCGATGCCGGCGAACCCGCCGCCCACGATCGCGACGTTCATGCCCCGAGCCTAACCGCGGCGGCGCGCGTGGAACTCCAGTGCATGGATCTGCGACTGGCCGTAGGAGCCCTTCTGCACCGGCCCGGCGGCGCTGACGCGATCGCCGACGCGCGGATCGCGGCGCGGGCGCAGCTCGGGAGCGACATCGATCGCGGTCATGCCGAGCAGCGTGACGTCGCCGGCGTCGACGACGACGTGGAGGTCGCCGTCGCCGTCGGGATCGACGCGTTCGACGTAGACCACGGTGCCCACGACCGCCTTGCAGCCGGGCACGCCCTCCGGGCAGTCGGCGCGGGGCAGCCGCGGACCGCCGCGGATGACGACCTTCTCGCGCGGCTTGGCCGCCTGCTTCGGCGCCGCGGCGGCCGGCGGGTCGTCGCCGCCGTCGCCGATCGCCACCGCCGCCGCGACCGCAGCGGCGGCCACGACGAGGATCACGACGATCAGGCGCACCGGCTCAGCGTAGACCGCGCCCGGCGGGCCGCCACCGCCGTTCGTTCAGCGCGGGGCCTGGTCGGGCCGCGCCGCGTCGCCGGCATCGATCGCGCCGCGCGCGAGGATCGCGCTCGCGGCGCTGGCCGGATCGAGCTTCCGCGCCACCACCGCGTCGAGCAGCTCGGCCACCTCGGGGTCCTCGTGCAGCGTGGCCTCGAGCGCACGGCGCAGCCGCATCGTCGCCAGCCCCAGCACCTCGCCCATCAGGTTGCGCCGCCGGCGCTCGGACAGCGTGCCCTCGGCCTCCACGTGGGCGCGGTGCTCGGCGAGCTTCTCGGCCAGCTCCTCCACCCCGGTCCCGCGCACCGCCTCGGTCTTGACGATCGGCACCTTCCAGCCCTCCTGCGGACCGAGGCTGAGCACGCCCTTGATCTCGCGCACCATCGTGTCGGTCAGCGGGTGGTCGCACTTGTTGACGACGATCACGTCGGGGATCTCCATCACGCCGGCCTTCAGCGCCTGGATCGAATCGCCCGACCCCGGGATGAGGACGAGCACGACCGAGTCCGCGTGGTCGATGACGTCGACCTCCGCCTGCCCGACGCCGACGGTCTCGAGGAACACGTCGTCCTTGCCGGCGGCGTCCATCAGCAGCGCGGCCTGCAGCGCCGCCTCGGCCAGGCCGCCGAGCGCGCCGCGGGTGGCCATCGAGCGGATGAAGACGCCCGGGTCGAGGAAGTGGTCGGAGAGCCGGATGCGGTCGCCGAGCAGCGCGCCGCCGCGGAACGGCGAGCTGGGGTCGATCGAGAGGACCGCCACCTGCCGGTCCTGCGCGCGCTGGAGCTTGATCAGCGCGCCGATCAGCGTCGACTTGCCGGCCCCGGGCGGGCCGGTGAAGCCGACCACGGCCGCGTCGCCGGTGTGCGGGTAGACGGCGCGGACGAGCTCCCACCCCTCGGGGTCGTCGTCCTCGACGAGCGAGATGCCGCGGGCCAGCGCGCGCTTGTCGCCCGCCAGCAGGCGCTCGGCGAGGCTGGGGTTCGGATCGGCCATCGTGGCGCACGAGGATACGATCAGTCGTTGATGGCGACGCTCGCCAAGCCGCCCACTCCGCTGCACGTCCGCGGCGCGCCGGAGCCGCTGCACGGCGGCCCGCTCGCGCTGCTGCGCTTCCTGCGCGCGCACGGGATGCTGAACCACAACTACGCGCGGCTGCTCGTCCGCTGGGGATGGCTGAAGCTGCGCTGGGGGCGGCGGCTGCAGACCGACGGGATCTGCTTCGTCGGGCCGGGCGTGAAGCTCGAGATCGGCCGCGACGCGGTGCTGCGGCTCGGGCGCTGGTCCTGGATCGGCCACGGCACGAAGATCCGCGTGCACGAGGGCGAGGCCGAGATCGGGGCCAAGACGGTGCTCGGGCAGGAGTGCACGATCTCCGCGTTCCAGCACGTGTCGATCGGCCGCGAGTGCATCGTCGCCGACCGCGTGATGCTGATCGACTTCGACCACGGGGTCGTCGAGACCGAGCGCCCGATCCGCCTGCAGGGCATCTACAAGCGCGACGTGCGCGTCGGCCACAACTGCTGGATCGGCTACGGGGCCTGCATCCTGCGCGGCGTCACCGTCGGTGACAACGCGATCGTCGGGACGTCGACGGTGGTCACCAAGGACGTCCCGGACAACGCGGTGGTCGCCGGCGCCCCCGCCCGCCTGCTGCGCATGCGCCCCGAGCCGGAGTCGCTGCGCTGGCGGTAGGCAGGGGCGCCGGGTCCCGTCAACCGGCCTCGTAGGCGCCCTTGTCGGGCGCGCCGGTGCGAGGCCGGCGGTCGGCGTCGAGGAGCAGTCCGAAACCCTCGGCCGAGTTCACGGCGGGGCTGCCCGCCTGGAGGTGCAGATCGCCGGCGCCCGCGTAGCGCGGGTCGACGGTGAGGTTGCCGGCCGAGCCGGGCACGTTGAACGGCGCCGAGCGGGCGTTGGCCCAGCCGATGTTGTTGCGCGTCGAGTTGCCGCTGCCCGGCTGGTACTGCGTGCCGGCGTAGCCCTGCTGGCCGTTCGACGTCCCGCCGTGGCCGGTCAGGAGGTTGTTGGCGGTGACGACGCGGTCGGGGTACCCGCGGTCGCTGTTGCCGCCGATCGTGAAGCCGCTCGCGGCCGACGCGTGGACCGTGTTGTTGATGACCCACGAGTCGTCGAAGTCGCCCCAGATGTGCAGGCCGTAGCCGCCGGTGACATCGGAGATGACGTTGTTGGCGACGACCACGCGGCGACCGGCCTTCATGTAGATGCCGTGGTCGTAGAACTGCAGCGCGCCGATGTGGTGGATCCGGTTGCCGATCAGCGCGGTCTCGGTCCCCGAGAAGTGCAGGATCCCGTGCGCGTGGGTGGTCGGCGGCTGGAAGTTGCGGATCTCGTTGTAGGAGAGCTCGACGTGGTGCGGCTCGCCGGTCGACGTGTTGCCGAGGCTGACGCCCTCGGCGCCCGCCGGCGCGTTCGTGCCGTCGACGATCAGGCCGGTCATGCGGAAGTACTGCGGCGAGGGGAGGCTGATCATGGCGGCGATCACCGGCTTCTCGCCGGGGTAGTTCTCGATCGTGATCGGCGCGGCGGCCGTGCCCTTCGGCGAGGCGCGGACGCACGAGCCGACGGCGCCGCCGCAGTCGGGGCCGGCGCCGACCGTGCCGGCGTAGGTGCCGGCGCGGACGAGGATCCGGTCACCGGGGACGGCGGCGTTGAGGGCACGGTTGATCGAGCGCCACGGGCGCGCCTCGGTGCCGGGGTTGGCGTCCGAGCCGGTCGTGGCGACGTAGCGCAGCGTGCCGGTCGAAGGGCCGAGCGGAGCGGGGAGGACGGCGGTCGTCCACGGGGCCGACCACGACGGTGAGGGCGTCGGCGTGGGAACCGGGGTCGGCGCGGGCGTCGGCGCCGGGGTCGGGGCCGGCGTCGGCGCCGGGGTGGGCGCGGGCGTCGGAGTGGGCGCCGGCGCCGCCGCGGGGCCCGTCACGACGAAGTCGGCGACGGCGATCCGCGACAGCGGCCGCCTGACCTCGTAGATGCGGACGTAGCGCGCCGAGCGGGTCGAGAACGTCGTGGTGCGCGTCTGCGTCCGGTCGAGGCTCACCGTGGCCGCCGTCGACCACGTGCGCGCGTTGAGCGAGGTCTGGATCCGGTACTGGCTCGCGTAGTAGCCGTCCCAGTCGACGGTCACGCTGTTGACCTGCTTCGCCGATCCGAGATCGACCCGCAGCCACTGCTTGGCGGACTGGTCGTACTTCGCCGCCCAGCGCGTGGCCGGCTTGGCGTCGACCGCGCGCGACGCGACCTCGCCCGACGCGACGGTCGAGGCGGCCGCCGGGCGGCCGTAGGCGAGGTCCCCCGCCGCGGGGCCGGCCACAGCGGGGGCGGCCGGGACGAGCAGGGCAGCGGAGGCGAGCGCGCCGGTGACCAGCCGGCGCAGAGGAGGATGACCAGGGGGCATGGACTCGTAGATCGCCCGAACGCCGCCCGGTCTGAATGCCCTGTTTGGGGTAATCGACGCAAATGGTGAAAGTCGTGAAACTAGTGCGCCGCTTGCCAACCACGTGGTGATCTGCAAGCGTCACGGCCCTTGTCGGCGGGACGAGGAGAGGCGGATGCGGAGGACGGTGGCGGTGGTCGCGGCGGCGAGCCTCGTCGCGACGGCGACGAGCGAAGCGGACGCACGGCCGCGATTCGAGCCGCCGCCCGACCGGCCCGGGGGCGCCGCCGGGCTGCGGTTCGAGCCGCGCGTGATCGGGAGCGCCGACGGCTTCGTGACCGACGTCGCGATCGCGCGGCTCGACCGTGATCGCCGCCCGGACGTGGCCGTCGCCGTCGACCGCGGCGTCGAGACCCCCGGTGGCGCGCAGGTCGCGCTCAACCGGCGGCACGGCTTCCGGTTCGGGCCGCTCGCGGCCGGCGGGACCACTCCGTACCGGATCGCCACCGGCGACCTCGACCGCGACGGCGACGCCGACGCGGCGGTCCCCGACACCGTCTCGCAGGACCTCACGCTGTTCACCAACCACGGCACCGATGCGCTCACTGCGACCGCCGGCCTTCCCGCGCCGTATCTGACCCGCGGGATCGCGATCGCGGAGCTCGACGGCGACCGGTGGCTCGACGTCGTCACCTCGGCCAACGACGATCCCGACGGCTTCGCGCCGGCGTCCTTCCGCCTCTTCCCCGGCGCGGGCGGGCCGCAGACCACCATCCCCGCCGCGGACGCGTTCGTCCCGGCCGAGACGATCACGGCCGCCGACGTGAACGGCGACCGGCGGCGCGACCTCGTCGCCGTCGACCAGAGCGGGATCGTGGTCAGCCACCGCACCGCGACCGGCTTCGCGCCGGTCCGCCGCCTCGCACTCGTCGAGGACCTGCCGTTCGACCTCGCGGCCGGGGACCTGAACCGCGACGGCCGCGTCGACCTGGCCACCGCCAACCTGCTCGGCACGCGCGTCGCGGTCCTGCTCGCCGACCGCCGCGGCGGCTTCGCCCCGCCGGCCTACGTCGAGGTCGGGGCCGGCTCGGCGCAGATCGCGATCGCCCACCTCGACCGCGGCCACCGCCCGGACCTTGCGGTCACGCTGCTCGACGCCGGCAAGGTCGCGATCCTGCGCGGGGCCCGCGACGGCTTCCGGCCGCCTGTGCTCGTCGACGCCGGCCCGGCGCCGCTCGCGCTCGAGGCGGCCGACATGGACCTCGACGGCGATGTCGACCTCGTGGTCGGCGACCGCGACTCGCAGGAGCTGCGGCTGCTCGTCAACCGCGGGCGTTCCTGGCCAGCTCCCTGAGGCGGTCGACCTCGGCCCGCGCCCGCGGCGGCAGGTCCATCGCGTCGAGCCGGGCCGCGACCTCGGCCACCTCGCCGGCCAGGCCGCCGGCGCGGCGCGGCTCTCCGAACGCGGTCGACGCCGGCGCCGCCTCGGCCCGGCGCTGGAGCCGCCGCAGGATCGGCGGAAGCCCGGTCGAGAGCAGGGTGATGACGAGGAGAACCGAGAGCCCGCGCTCGACCGGCTCGCTGTCGACGTCCTCGAAGGCACCGAGCACGGCAAGCATGCCGATCGACGTGTCGATCGCGAGCGTGACCACCGAGACGGCGGCCAGCCACCGGACCGCGGTCGAGTCGTCCGAGCGCCGGGCGCGCAGCACCAGCGAGGCGTGCGACGTCCACAGCGCGGCCAGACCGGCCACGCCGAACGCCCGCCACGCCCAGTCGTCGTCGACGAGCCAGAGCGCGACCACGAGCGTCGCCAGCGAGGCGGCCGAGGCCGCGATGGTGGCGAGCCCCAGCGCCTGCGCCCAGCCGGCGGGCCGCAGCCGCAGCGCCTCGCCCGCCGCGGCGGTGCTCGTGAACACGCCGAAGCCGAGGCTCGTCCCGACGATCCGCCAGCTCAGGTCGCTCCACGAGTTCGTCAGCAGCGCGACGATCGCCACCCCGGCCGAGACGCAGAGTCCCGCGACCAGCGACCAGCCGGCCACCCTGCGCAGCTTCGCCGTCCCGTCGGCGACCATCGCACCGGCAGCGTACCCCGGCTCAGCGCCGTTCAGCGCCGGTCAGGCGCAGGCGCAGGTCCTCCCCGCGGCCCGCGGCGACCGCCCGGGCGACCCGCCGCTCGTCGACGTCGATCCCGCGGACGCCGGCGAGCTCGAGGATCTCCTGTCGCTCGGCGCCTTCGCGCATCCACTTCAGGAACAGCCAGCCGAACAGGGCCACCGTCACGACGCTCTCCTCGATCATCATCACCGCACCCGCGGCGCTCTGGTCGGCCAGGTCGCCGTACCAGCCGTAGAACACCGTCCCGGACCACACGAACGTGTTCGCGAGCACCGCTCCCGTCAGCCGCACGGCGACGACGTAGAGCAGCTGCGCCGCGGTGCCGAACCAGGCCGGCTTGGGGAACGGCCCGAAGAGCGGGAGCCAGAGGCACATGCCGAGCACGAGGAAGAGCGCGTGCTGGACGACGTGGACGAGCTCGTTCCCCAGCGCCCCCTCGTAGGCCCACGCCAGATGCCACAGGTACAGGTTCGCCGCCCACAGCGCGAAGGCGACGACCGGATGGCCGAGCACCCGCAGCCGATCGATCGCGCGGACCCGCAGCAGCGGCGCCAGCAGCGGTCCCGTCAGCCCCAGCACCAGCAGCAGCGCGGCGACGTCGGCGATCAGGAGGTGCTCGGCCATGTGAGCGACGAAGGTCGAGCCGGCGAGGTCGAGCACCGGGGGGCTGATCGCGAGCGCCAGGACGACGAGCCCGGCGCCGAAGCACCAGATCCGCCACGCGGGAACCGGCCGTCCGCGCCGCGCCAGCGTGCGCGCCCGTAGCGCGTACGGCACGGCGTAGACGGCGAGCACGAGCGTGGCGAGCATCGCTAGCGGCCCACGAGCCGCCCCTCCGTCTCGGCCGCGTGCTGCTCGCGCTCGAGCTCCTCCGCGCGCTGGAGCGCGCGGCACGCAGCGCGCGCGATGAAGAACACGAGCGCGGGGACGACCCAGACGGCGACGCGGTAGAACGCGATCTGCCCTGCGTAGTCGAGCCCGAGGAACACCGTCGCCCGGTCCGCGGAGCCGGCGACGAAGATCAGGAACACCCAGCTCAGGAACGCCAGGCCGAAGCCGGTGCGCGCCGGCGCGTCGCGCGGCCGGTCGAGCACGTTGTGGATGCTCCGGTCGCCCGTGAGGCGGCGCTCGATCCAGGGGAACCCGAGCAGCACGACCATGACGATCGCCGGGAACAGCACCCCGCCCCAGAACGGGTTCGGGATCAGCGTGTAGCCGCCGATCGTGACGTCGAACCCTGGCATCAGGCGCAGCCCGCCGATCAGCCACCCCAGGTACCAGTCCGGCTGCGCGCCGTTCGTGGACAGCGCGAGCTCGTAGGGACCCCAGAGCCAGATCGGGTTGATCTGCACCAGGCCGCCGAGCGCGAACAGCACGGCAGCGACCGCGAACATGAGCCCGAGCGAGCGCGGCGCCTGCCCGGGGAACGTCGGCACGCCGACCAGCCGCCGGTCGGTCTGCGCGCGCAGCCGCCGGAACTGCGTGTGGTGGCGCGACGCGACAAGGGCCAGATGCAGTCCGATCAGCGTCGCCAGCAGCGCCGGGAACAGCAGCACGTGCGCGATGTACATGCGCGACTCGAACGTCGGGTCGCCGGGATACGCGCCGCCCCAGAGCAGCAGCGCCAGGTCGCCGCCGATCACCGGCACCGACAGGGCGACGCCGTTGCCGATGGCGAGGCCCATGCCGGACAGGAGGTCGTCGACCATCGAGTAGCCGAGGTAGCCCTCGAGCAGCGCCGCGAACAGCATCACGACCCCGATCAGGTACGTGAGCTCGCGCGGCTTGCGGAACGCCCCGGTGAAGAAGATGCGGAGCAGGTGGAGCACGATCGCGGCCACGAACACGTCGGCGGCCCAGTGGTGCGTCTGGCGCATGAGCAGGCCGGCGTCGACCTCGAACGAGATGTCGAGCGCGGAGCGGTACGCCTCGCTCATCGTTCGGCCCTGGAGCGGTCCGTAGACCCCCGTGTAGACGGTGTCGGCAAGGCTCGGCTCGAAGAACAGCGTCAGGTAGATCCCGGTCCCGACGAGGACCACGAACGCGTAGAGCGCCACCTCCCCGAGCAGGAACGACCAGTGGTCGGGGAACAGGTACCGCAGCATCCGGCGTGCGAACGGCGCGGCACCGGTGCGTTCGTCGATGAAGCGGATCGGCTCCGCCGTCGCGGCCTGCCGGCGGACCATCAGCGGCGCTCCGGAGGTGGCTTGCGGACGCCCGACCACGAGGGTCCGACCGCGCCCGAGTAGCGCCCGGCCGCGACCAGCTCGCGTCCGGCGCCGATCATCAGCGGCAGCTGCGGCAGCGGCCGCCCGGCCGGTCCGAAGATGACCTGCCCGCCGGTGACCGGCTCGAACGCCGAGTAGTGGCACGGGCACACGAGGGCCGGGCGCGGCTGGACCGGCTCGAACTTCGGGGTGCGGTACAGCGAGACCGCGCACCCGGCGTGCGTGCAGATCTTCGAGAACGCGAGGATCCCCTCGGGCGCCCAGTCCTCGCGCCCGGGCGGCAGCCGGAGCTCTGACGGGTCGACCCGCACCAGCACCAGCGGCGCCCCGAGCTCGTCGCGCGACGCGCCCTCCGGGAACGCGGTGTAGAAGGTCTCGGTCGCGATGCCGTCGGCCAGCAGCGGCTCGCCGGCGGTGTCCACGAGCCGCCGGCCGCGCCGCCAGGGCGCCCGGTACAGGGAGCTGGGATCGAACACCGGCCCGAGCGACAGCGCCGGCGTGACCAGCGCCGCTCCCAGGGCGCAGCCGGCGGTCCCGGCGGCGGCCCCGAGGAGCCGCTTGCGGGTGATGCGCGAGCCGCTCTCCCCGACGATCCGGCCGACGGCGGCCTGGTCCTCCGGATGCGGCTCGGGATACGCCGCCGGCAGCTCCTCCTCGACGACCAGGTGCTTGCCGGCGACGATCAGCGCGGCGGCGACCAGTCCGAGGGCCCCGGCCAGCGCGCCGCCCAGCGCCTGCGTGGAGGCCTCGATCGCGTACAGCACGACGAACAGGGCGGCGGCGAGCGCCGCGAGCACGAGCAGCGCGGCGACCGCCAGCTCCGCGCGCGGCGACGGCGGGCCCGCCGCCACGATCCGTTCCTCCGGCTCGTCGTGCCGGGGCCGCCGGCGCCGGCCGAGCAGCACGAGCAGCGCGATCATCCAGCCGCGCAGCCTCATGGGCGCGACACCCGCTTCCCGATCACGACGCAGACGGCGACGAGCAGCACGGCGGCGATCAGCCACGTCACCATGCCCTCCGGGAACGGCCCGAGGTGGCCGATCCCCCAGCCGCCGGCGTCGTCCGGGGCCTTGGCGTACCGGACGTAGGCGATGATCGAGGCCAGCTCCTCGTCGCTGATGTCGGACTCGGAGAACTTCGGCATGACGTACGGGCCGGTGCGGACCGCCTCGGCGATCTGCACCGGCGTGGCCCGGTCCAGGGGCGGCACGCGCACGCTGGTCACCACGCCGCCCTCGGCCACGACCTGGTGGCAGCCCGCGCAGTGCTCGGTGAACTGCTCGAGGCCCTGCGAGACGCTGCCCGCCTCCGGGTCGACGTCCGGGACCGGCGGCCCGTCTCCGAGCGTCGCGACGTAGTCGACGAGCGCCCGGACCTCCGGCTCGCGGAAGCGGACGCGGCTGCGCTCGGGCTGCTCCTGCGGTTCGCCGAGCGGCATGTACCCGGTGCGCAGGTAGAAGTCGGCGGCCAGGGCGCCGGCATCCTGCAGCGGCGGACCCATGCCCGCCATGCCCTCGCCGTTGCTGCCGTGGCAGCGCGCGCAGTTCCCGGCGAAGAGCTGGGCGCCGAGCTCGCGCGGCGACAGCCCGCCGGCGTTCGCAGGCCGCACGATCGGCGGCGGGTCGGCGGCCGCCGGCGGCGCCACGACGAGCAGCAGGAGCACGGCGGCGAGCAGCGCTCTCATGACTGCACGCAGTCGGACAGGAAGATCGATCCCAGCCCGCTCATGAGGATGATCATCAGGAACAGCGGCGTGATCGCCAGGGTCATCGTCGCCAGGAAGCGGACCCGCGCCTCGGGCGGCTCGCTGCCGGCGCCGCGCGTCGCCCGCCAGGCCGCCACCCCGGCGACACCCGCCAGCACAGCGACGAGCGCCGCCGCCGCGGTCACGACCGTGGTCCAGAGGTCGAGGCTCCAGCCGGCCCCCGCCTCGTGACACGACGCCTCCGTGAGCGCGTAACCGGTGACGTGCTGGACGGTCCACGCCGCCGGGGCGCCGAACAGCCCGAACCAGACCAGCGCGCGCGACCTCATAGCGACGGCGACACCTGGGTGAGGACGACGAGGACGCCGACGGCGGCGACGAACGCCCAGTACAGGGCGACGACGCGCACGGTGGTCTGCCGGTAGCTCGTCAGCCCGCCGGCGAGCCGCGTCAGCACCCAGACGTCGAGCAGCACCCCGATCGCGACGTGGGCGTGATGGACGAGCAGCAGCGTGAGATAGATCGACGCGTATGCGCTCTCCGTCGGGACGAGCGTCGCGGCGTCGTCGGCGTAGAGCACGATCTGCCACGCCAGGTAGCCGGCCTGGAGCACCGTGGCGACGCCGATCCAGAGCCAGGCCGCGGTACGGCGCCCGCGCCGAGCGGCGTCGGCGGCCAGCAGCATCGGCGGCGCGCTCAGCACGAGCGCGCCGGTGAGCGCGACCGGCAGCGCCACGGCCGGGAGCTCGACGCCGTCCGGCGGCCACGTCGCGGAGTTGAAGCGCAGGTAGTAGTACGACCCGAGCAGCGTCCCGAACAGCGCCGTCTCGGCGGCGATCAGCAGCAGCGCGCCCCATGCCCCGTTGCTCAGGGACCGGCGGGTGCGTGTGACGCCCACGTCGCTCATGCCGCCTCCGGCTCCTTCCAGTGCCAGGCGGCGATGACCGCGAGCGCCGCGCCCGCGAAGACGACCGCGGTCGTCCAGTGCCCGAGCAGCAGCATCACGACGACGGCGGCGAGCGCAAGCGCGAGCAGCGGCGGCCACGGGGAGGCGGCGGGCATCTCGAGCGTCTCGTCGTAGTCGGCGTCGAGCACGGTGGTCGCCGGCGTCTCGTGGCCCCGCTCGAGCACCTGGCGGCCGGCGGCGAGCCGGCGCGCGTCCTCCTCGCGATCCTCGGCGTCCCAGGCCGGGTACGGGCTCGTGACCTTCGGGATGACCGGGTAGTTGTACGGCGGCGGCGGCGAGGTGGTCGTCCACTCGAGCGTGTCGCCCCCGAACGGGTCGTCGCCCGCCGGGGCGCCGCGGAAGCGGCTCCAGGCGAGGTTGGCGACGATCAGGAGCAGGCCGGCGCCGAGCAGGTAGGAGCCGATCGTCTCGGTCAGGTTCAGCCCGGTCCACCCGCGGTCCGCCCCGTACGTGTAGTTCCTCCGCGGCATGCCGAGCAGGCCGACGACGTGCATCGGGAAGAACGTGACCATCGTGCCCACGAACGTCAGCCAGAAGCTGACCTGGCCGGCGCGTTCGCGGTACATCCGCCCGGTGACCTTCGGGAACCAGTAGAAGATCCCGCCGAGGATCGGGAACACCGCCGCCCCGAAGATCACGTAGTGGAAGTGCGCGACGACGAAGTACGTGTCGTGCGCCTGCTGGTCGAACGGGATCGCGGCGAACATGATCCCGGTCAGGCCGCCCATGATGAACGTGACGATGAAGCCGACGATGAACAGCAGCGGCGTCTTGAAGACCGGCGTGCCCGTGAGGATCGTCGTGATCCAGGCGAAGAGCTGGATGCCGCTCGGGATCACGATGATCAGGCTCGCCGCGGCGAAGTAGATCGTCGTCACCTGCGGCAGGCCGACGGCGAACATGTGGTGCACCCAGACGCCGAAGCCGATGAACGCGACGAGGATCTCGGCCAGGGCGACGAGCGGGAACGCCACCATCCGGCGGCGCACGAACGTCGGGATGATCGACGTGGCGATGCCGAAGGCGGGCAGGATGATGATGTAGACCTCCGGGTGCCCGAAGATCCAGAAGAGGTGCTGCCACATCAGCGGCTCGCCGCCGGCCGCGATGTCGTAGAAGCTGAAGCCGAGCTGGCGGTCGAGCTCGAGGAAGATCAGCGCGGTCGTGAGCGGCGGCAGTGCGAAGACGATCGCGAACGAGACGGCCAGGAACGCGTAGCAGAACAGCGGCATGCGGTTGAGCGACATGCCGGGAGCCCGCAGCTTGAAGATCGTCACGATGAAGTTCGCCGCCGCGGCCGTCGTGGCGATCGAGTTGAGGATCAGGCCGAGCGCGTAGAAATCGATGCCCAGGCCTGGGCTGTACGTCTTCGACGCGAGCGGGACGTAGTTGAACCAGCCCGCGTCGGGTGCCTCGCCCACCAGCAGGCCGGCGTAGAGGAAGAGGCCGGAGGCCAGGAAGATCCAGTAGCCGAGCGCGTTGAGGCGCGGGAACGCCATGTCGCGCGCCCCGATCATGAGCGGCACGAGGTACGTGCCGAACGCGGTCGACATCGGGATGACGAAGAGGAAGATCATCGTCACCCCGTGCATCGTCATCACGGCGTTGTAGGCGTCCGGCCCCAGCAGCTCGCGGTCGGGACCGATGAGCTGCGTGCGCATGAGCAGGGCCTCGACGCCGCCCGCGGCGAAGAACGCCAGCGCGGTGACGAAGTAGAGCAGTCCGATCCGCTTGTGGTCGGTCGTCGTGAGCCACCCGAGCACCCCGCGCGGCTCCCGCCAGACCCGGTCCAGGCGCTCGACGTGCGCCCGCGCCGCCGTTCTCCCGAGCGTCGTCACCGGAGGCTCTCCAGGTAGGCGAGCACGTCGTCGTGTTGCCGATCGCCGAGATCCAGGCGCGGCATCCGGTTGCCCGGCTTGACGTGCTGCGGGTCGCGGATCCAGCCGGAGAGGTGCCTCGCGTCGTTCGGGACCGTGAGCGCCGCCAGCGTCGCCCGGCTCTGCAGGTGGGTGAGGTCGGGACCGATCACGCCGCGGGCGGGCGTGCCGCGGATCGTGTGGCAGCCGGCGCACGCGTTGTCGAGGAAGACGTCCCGGCCGCGCCGCTGCTCGGGGGTGGCCGGCGCCCGCGCGGGCGCGGCCATGTCGTTCAGCCAGGCCCGGAACTCGCCGGGCGGCTCCGCGTAGACGTACATCCCCATCTCGGCGTGCGCGGCGCCGCAGAACTCGGCGCACTGCCCCCGGTAGCGCCCCGGCTCGTCGGCCTCGAGCAGCACGCGGTTGCGCTGCCCCGGGATCGTGTCGACCTTGCGGTTGAGCTGCGGGACCCAGAACGAGTGGATCACGTCGTCGGTCGTGGCGACGATGGTCACCGGCGTGCCCGTCGGGATGTGGATCTCGTTGGCGGTGACCGCCGGCGTGCCGGGATAGCGCACCTCCCACCACCACTGATTGCCGACGACCTCGACCGTCAGCGGGGTGGAGGCAGCGGGCGCGTCGGTCTCGTCGGCGACCACGAAGTTGGCGACCGTGAACAGCCCGATCAGCGCGACGGCCGGGATGACGATCCCGAACGTCACCACCATCCCGCTCGCGAGGCCCTCGCTCTTGCCGATCAGCGGGAACCCGGGGCTGCGACGGCGCAGCCAGGCGATCCCGAGCAAGAGCAGCGCGCCGGCGAGCACGACGCACGCGACGGCGAACATCCACCACCACAGCGTCGTGATCGCGCGCGCCGCGTCGCTGTGGGGATCGAGCGCCGTCACGACGCCGGCTCTCCTCCCTCGTCGAGCAGCGCCGCGAGATCGTGCGCCATGTCCCCCGGATCGATCGCCTCGCCGCCGGACCAGCGCCCGCGCAGCCGCCCGCGGGCGTCGACCAGCCACACGCTCGCGTCGTGGGCGCGCGGGTCGAGCCGGCTTCCGTCGCGCGGCACGACGTACCAGTCGCGCCAGACCGGCAGGAGCGACTCCGACGTTCCCAGCAGGTAGTGCGCCCGCCGCGGCAGGCCTGCCGCCGCGGTGCCCCCCGAACCGACCCCGCTGGACGACATCCCGGCCAGGCCGTTTGGGGCGCGGGCCGACCCCGGCCGTTCACCACAGCACCAGAGAAGGACCCCCGATGTCGATCACGGCCGAGCGCAAGGGTGCGCTCATGAAGCAATACGCTCAAAAGTCAGGCGATACCGGCTCCCCCGAGGTGCAGGTCGCGATTCTGACCGAGCGCATCAACAATCTCACCGACCATTTCAAGACGCACGTCAAGGACAACCACTCCCGGCGCGGCCTCTTGAAGCTCGTCTCGCAGCGGCGCTCGCTGCTGGACTACCTGCGCCGCAAGGACGACGCGCGCTACCGCACGCTCATCGACAAGCTCGGCATCCGCCGTTGAGG
>Ga0081538_10000278_pt2 | contig 34566 bp, 38 predicted proteins | sample TabmetS5T2R1_FD_71022 | JGI IMG/M metagenome (GOLD analysis project Ga0081538, IMG submission 71022) | Tabebuia heterophylla rhizosphere microbial communities from the University of Puerto Rico - S5T2R1 | ecosystem: Host-associated > Plants > Roots > Rhizosphere ...
GAGCCGCCGCAGCTCGGCGAGCTCGACGACGTCGGGGCGGTAGACGTGCACGCGGTTCTTGCCGTGCTCCTTCGCCCAGTAGAGCGCGCTGTCGGCGAGGCGGATCAGCTCGTCGCGATCGAACGCCTGTAGTGGGAACCCTGCGACGCCGGCGCTCGCGGTGACCGAGCCGACGTCCGCCAGCTCGAGCGACGCGATCCGGGCGAGCACCGATGCGGCGGTCGCCTGCGCCTCGTCCGCCGTCATCCCGGGAAGGAGGAGCGCGAACTCGTCGCCGCCGAGCCGGAACGCTTCGCCGTTCTGCCGCAGCCGCCCGCCGACCTGGGCAAGGACGCGGTCGCCGACGGGGTGGCCGTAGAGGTCGTTGATCCGCTTGAAGTCGTCGATGTCGAGCATGCAGAGGGTGAACGGCTCGTCGTCTGCCTCGGCGTTGAGCAGCGCGCGCTGGACGCGCTCCTGGAAGCTGCGGTGGTTGCCGAGGCCGGTGAGCGGATCGGTGAGAGCGAGGCGCATCGCGCGCAGCGCCTGGTACGCCGAGCGCTGGTAGAGCGAGATTGCGAGGAGCGGGCCGACGAGTGCCGCCGACAGCACCGGCGACCGCTGCCAGAGCACGACGAGCATCAGCGCGGCCGAGCCCATGAGCGCGAAGGGCACCGCGGTGGTGCGAGCGCTGGCGATCACGAGCTCGCCGAACGGTCGGCGCGCAGTGCCAGCGACGGCGGCGGAGACGAGGACGAGGTTCAGCGCGTACTGCGTGGTCGCCGAAATCGCGATCTCGGCGACGATCACCGCGGTTCCCGACCCCTCGACGAACGAGACGAGCACGGCCGCCGCACCGGCCGCGATCGCGAAGACGGAAGCGTTGAATGCGACGCGCTCGAGCGGCCGGTGCTCGAGCAGCTGGACGATCGCGGGCGCGGCGAGTGCGATCAGCACACCGGCGTCCCAGCCGAACAGGACGATGCCGCTCGCTCCGAAGACGAACGACAGCGTGACGCCGCCGCTCTCAGCGCCCTCGATCGGGACGGGGTAGCGGCTGGCGAGCGTGGAGGCGAGCAGGAAGGCGAGTGGTCCTGCGATCTCGGCGAGGTCGTGCGGCGTGCTCGCGAACGAGATCGCGGCGGCCGTGGCGACCGTCAACCCGGCAATCCAGACCGGTACGACCAGCAGGAGAACGCGCGGCGGCAGACGTCGCATCGTTGCCGCCGCTACCAGTTCCAGTTGTATCCGCTGACGAGTTCGCCGGCCGCAGAGGCGAATACGACCAGCAGGGCCAGCAGGGTGGGCTTCCACTCGAGCATCCAGCTCCCCTTTCGCATTCGCGGAACGCGGTCGATTCTCCCGCGTCGCGCGAGCGTCGCCATCACCCGTTCGGGTTATTCGCTCTTTGCGGGCTTTCGGTTAGGAAAGTCCGGCTTCTGCGAGGGGCCGGCGACCCCAGGCGAAGCGCTCCGCGTACCAGCCGTCGACCTTCACCAGTGCGACGCCGTAGCGGGAGGAGTGGATCATCCAGCCGTTGCCGGCGTAGATGCCCATGTGGTCGACGGCCGCCGCCTTCGCCTTCCGCCCGCCGCGGCCGAAGAAGAGAAGGTCGGCCGGCTGGAGGTTCTCGAGGGCGATCCGCCGTGCCTTCGGCACCTCGCCGGCCATCTGCGCAGCGGTGCGGCCTCGCAGCGCGGTGTTGAGCGCGTCGCCGCCGGCGTACCGCTGAAGCTTGTAGACGCGCCAGGCGAAGCCTGAGCAGTCGAAGCCTCCGCGCGAGGTGACGCCGAAGAGCGTCTGCCGGCTCGAGCTCGTCCCGCCCCAGACGTAGGGGTAGCCGATGAGGTTGAACGCGGTCTGGAGGACCCTCCGCTGCCACGGCGTGTAGACGGGCAGCTCGAACTCCAGCGCCTCCGTCTCGACCGACTCGACCTCCCAGCCCGAGAACTTCAGGATCTGCGCGGCGGAGTACGCCGCCTCGGCTCGGGTTGCGATGTCCTCCGGCCGCAGCTCGAGCGCATCGAGGGGCGCCTCGTGGTTCTTACGGAGGCCGATGAGCCGAGCGACGACCTCGGCGCCGAATCGGGCCGGCGGCTTGGCGCCGGTGGCTCGCGCGGCGAGGTAGAAGCGGCGGGCGTCGTCGCCGAGGTCGAGACCGCGGACGAGGGCCTGGTCGAGATCCGCGAGCGTGGCGTGCGCGGCCGGGTCGGCGGGCTCGGCGGGCGTCGCGCCGCCCAGCTCGGTGACCAGGTCGGTCAGAGCGCGCTTGCTGAGCGGGGCGTCAGGTCGGAAGGCCGCTGCGTTTCCGCCCATGAGGCCCTGCCCGGTCACGATCGTGATCTCCCGGTGCGCCCACGACCGCTTGGCCGCGAGCACGGCAGTTGGCGCGCCCAGGGTCAGGCACGCGCAGACTGTGGCCGCAAGGATCCGACGCACCTGCTCCGTATCGTCGGTGCGCCGCAGACGCTTTAGGCTCAGGAGCGTGAACTGGAGCGTTCAGCCGGAGCCGTCCGACGACGCCGAGCGCGAGGCGCTGATTGCCGCGTTGGAACGGGCGCTGGCCGAGGAAGAAGCGGCGGCGTCGGGCCAGGCGAGCGCCTGGTGGCGCTCCGGCCTCGATGGGCTAGGCGGGGGCTCGGCTCCGGAGAAGCCGTGGGGCGAGCCGCGCGTAGTCGAGCCCTGAGACCCAGGTCACGACCAGGGCGACGATCAGCGCCCACCACGCGATCGAATCGTCGATCGCTCCGCCAGCGGCGAACCCACCGAGGATCGCGGCCACAGATTGCGTCCACGTCTTCAGCTTCCCGAGATCGCGGGCGCCCAGGACGACGCCCCGCTCAAGCGCAGCCAGCCTGAGGCCCGAGACGAGGAACTCGCGCGCGACGATCGCGGCGACCGCCCAACCGGCGAAGACGCCCTCGCCGAGGAGGACGATCAGCACGGAGAGGACGAGGACCTTGTCCGCGACCGGGTCGAGCAGCGAGCCCATCGCGGAAGGGCTGCCGCTGCGCCGCGCGAGCCAACCGTCGACCCAGTCGGTCGCCATCGCGACCGCGAAGAGCGCCGTCGCCCAGTACTCGTGCCCCGGGAAGTCGACCACGAACAGCACGACGATCACGGGTGCCGCGGCGATCCGTGCGACCGTCAGCTGATCGGCGGGCGCCATGTCGCCACAATATGCCGGTCGTGGGCGGCTTCTCGAAGGTGCTCGTCGCCAATCGTGGCGAGATTGCGATCCGGATCTTCCGCACGTTGCGGGAGCTGGGGATCGCACCCGTGGCCGTCTACTCCGAGCCGGACCGCGACTCGCTGCACGTGCGCGCCGCCGACGAGGCGTATCTCCTCGGCCCCGGCGCCCCGGTCGAGAGCTATCTCGCGCGGGAACGCGTGCTCGACGCCGCCAAGCGTTCGGGCGCAGAGGCGATTCATCCGGGATACGGGTTTCTGGCCGAGAACGCCGGCTTCGCGCGGGCGGTCGACGACGCCGGCCTCGTCTGGATCGGGCCCCCGCCCGAGGCGATCGACGTCATGGGCTCGAAGGTCGCCGCCCGCGAGCGGATGCAGGCCGCGGGCGTCCCGATCATCCCGGGCACGACGGAGCCGGTCTCGACCGCGGACGAGGTGCGGGTACTGGGCGACGAGCTCGGCTGGCCGATCGCGATCAAGGCCTCTGCCGGAGGCGGTGGCAAGGGGCTCAAGGTCGTCCGTTCGGCCGAGGAGGTCGAGCGTGCGTTCGAGTCCGCCCAGCGCGAGGGCGAGGCCTACTTCTCCGACTCCGCGGTCTACGTCGAGCGCTATCTCGAGAACCCTCGTCACGTCGAGGTGCAGGTCCTCGCCGACGCCCACGGCAACGTCATCCACCTGGGCGAACGGGACTGCACGATCCAGCGTCGTCACCAGAAGCTCGTCGAGGAGACGCCGTCGCCGGCGGTGTCCGAGGAGCTCCGCGGGCGGATTGGACGGATCGCCGTCGACGCCGCGCGAGCGGTCGGCTACCGGTCGGCCGGGACGATCGAGGGCCTCCTCTCCCGCGAGGGCGAGTACTTCTTCCTCGAGATGAACACCCGGATCCAGGTGGAGCACACCGTCACGGAGCTCGTCACCGGCCTCGACCTCGTTCGCGAGCAGGTGCTGATCGCGGCAGGTGAGCCGCTATGGCTTCGCCAGGAGGATGTCCGGCTGAACGGTCACGCGATCGAGTGCCGGATCAACGCCGAGGATCCGTCCAACGGCTTCCTGCCCGCACCCGGGAGGATCACGAGCTACCGGGAGCCCGCGGGGCCGGGCATCCGCGTCGACTCGGGCGTGGAGGCGGGCAGCGAGGTGCTCGGGCTCTACGACCCGATGGTCGCGAAGCTGTGCGTTCACGGCATCGACCGCGAGCACGCGCGCCGGCGCATGCTTCGTGCGCTCGCGGAGTACTGGATCGAGGGCGTCACCTCGCTGCTCGGGTTCCACCAGGCCCTGCTCGAGCATCCCTGCTTCGCCCAGGGCGAGACGTGCCACGGGATCGTGGAGTCCGAGGAGCTTGCGCAGCGTGCGGAGGAGTTGTCGCATCGGACAACAAGCGTAGCGCCGGCGCCGGACGGCCTCGGCCAGATGCGCGAGCGGGTGCTCAACGCCGAGCTGGACGGGCGCCGCTACGAGCTCAAGCTGCATCTGCCGGAGCCGCCTCACGCGGAGCTCGTGAGGAGGCGGCGCGAGCGCGTCGCAGGGAGCGCACACCACGGAGCGGCGCGGGATGCGGTCGTCAGCCCGATGCAGGGAACGGTCCTCGCCGTCGAGGTCGCCGACGGAGACGACGTCCAGGCCGGGCAGGTCCTGTGCGTCGTGGAGGCGATGAAGATGGAGAACGAGATCACCGCGCACCGCTCCGGCCGAATCACGGAGCTGTCGGTGGAGGCCGGGCAGGCGGTGAAGACCGGCCAGGTGATCTGCATCGTCCAGAGTGAGTAGCGGCCAGGCGAATCGGCCCTTCTGCTCGGAGATCTCGCGCGAGAACGAGGAGCCGCTCGGCGGCACGGCGAGCCGCATCGACCACTGGCTGCTCGTCGAGTACCGCGGTCTCTGGAGCCACGACGCGCTCGCCGGGAGCGGCCTCTCCGACCAGGTCAAGGCCAGACTCGGAGAGCTGACGGCCGCGCGGCCGAGGACGCGCCTGCTCCTCATCCGCAGGCCCGACCGCCGCCACCACCGCGGCTTGGCCGTGTACGTCGCCGACTCGCGCCAGGGCCACGAGCGGCTCGCCCTCCTCGAGATCGCCGAGCACGAGCAGCTGCGCCGGCTCGACCCGTTCGAGGCGGCGGAGCCTGTCGACGAGCCGCTCTTCCTCGTCTGCACTCATGGCAAGCACGACGTCTGCTGCGCTCGATACGGGCGCCCGCTCTGGGACGCGGTGAGCGAGCAGCTCGACGAGGCGTCGGCGTGGCAGTGCACGCACGTCGGGGGCGACCGCTTCGCCGGGAACCTCGTCGTGCTCCCGCACGGCCTCTACTACGGGCGCGTCGACCGCGACGACGTCGGCACCGTGCTCGACCACCACTTCGCGGGCGAGCTCGAGCTCGAGCACTACCGCGGACGGTCGTGCTGGCCCTTCGCGGTCCAGGCGGCCGAACGGCGCGTCCGGGCAGAGGAGGGGCTCACGGGCCTGACCGACCTGTCACTCGCCGGCGTGAAACGCGAGGGCGACACCCGCTGGACGGTCACGTTCGAGACGCGGACCGGCGCGCGGGAGATCGACGTCGTCGAGGAGCCCGGCGAGCTGACGCTCCTCACCTGCAGCTCGGCGGTCGCGCGGCGGCCGCGCCGCTTCGTCGCTATGCCGAGGTGATCCGCAGCAGGCCCTCGCGGACGAGCCGGCGGATGAGGACGACCCGGCTTTCGTCGTCGAGGTCACCCGGGAGATCGGACGCCGTGAAGGGCGTGTCGGCCTCGACCATGTAGGAGAGGTCGTCCCGGATGCGGGCAGGGAACGAGACGTCCTTTCCTTCGAAGGTCAGGACGACCGAGCCGTTCTCCTCCGATGTGTGGACGAGGGACGCACGCAGCTCGACTTCCGTGTCGGTATCGAGCTCGCCCAGCGCCCGCAGCTGGGACAGCTGACCTCCGCGAACCGGCCGCCGCGTCCGAGCGAGCTTCTCGGCCGCCCGCCGTCGAACCGCCTCGGGCTCCACCCTGGCCCGGAGGAGCTCGACCAGCTCGCCCGGATCGCCGTTCACGATCGACCGTCTGAACGCGAGCTCTTCGCCGCACTCCTCGAGCGCCGCCTTGAACGCGTCCAGCCAGGTGACGACGTTGACGCCGACCGTCAGGTGCAACGAGTCCGTCTCCGACGTCAGCGCCTCGTGGAGCCACCCGCGCGGCAGGTACAGCATGTCGCCGGCGCGGAGCACGAGGTCGTGGACGGGCTCCCCCGGCCCGCCCATCTCGCTCGTGTACTTCTGGTTCCTGAGCGGGAGCTCCCAGGCCGGCTCGTAGACGAGCCAGCGCTTCTCGCCGGACACCTGGAGGACGAAGACGTCGTGGGTGTCGTGGTGGACGGGCAGCCCCTGCGCCGAGCGCGGCGTGTAGTACGCGTTGACCTGCGCCGGATGGCCGAGCGTCCGCTCGAGCGACCGGCAGAACTCCGCGAGCTCCGGGCGCTGCAGGTGGAGGCCCTGAAGCACGATCGTCGCGCCGCGCTCCCACTCCGCGAGCACGCGGTCCAGGTCGGCGGCGCCCGTGAAGCCGGTCGGGCGCCAGGGGATGTCGCTCGTGTAGTCGCGGACGGCGAGCTGCTCGCCCGCCTTCACAAGCCGGAAGCCGGGGAAGCGCAGGCCGCCCGAGGTGACGAGGCGCTCGACCTCCTGCTCGGAGAGGAGGTCGTCGTAGCGCCCCGGCTCGTCGCGGTCGACGACGAGCGGCTTACGCTCCCAGTACTCGGCGAGAAACTCGCTCTCGCCGACCGGCTGGATGCAGCGCTCGAGGGCGCTACGAGTCCGTGTCGTCGGAGTCGCTGTCAGTGTCGTCCGTGTCGCTGTCGACGTCGTCCATGTCGGCGTCCGCGGTCTCGTTGCGGATTTCCTCGGCGACGTTCGTCCGGATCTCCTCGTCGGTCAGCGGTGACCGGGTCTCGTCCATCGTCCCTCCTAGAGGTCGGCGGCGTGAAGGGCCGAGTCTAGAGGTCGATGGATAGACTCGCGCCCCGGTCATGGATCTCTACGAGTACCAGGGCAAGGAGCTGTTCAAGCGCTTCGGCATCCCCGTGTCGGAGGGACGCCTGGCTACGACTCCCGAGGAGGCGCGAAAAGCGGCCGAGGAGCTCGGCGGGCAGGTCGTCGTCAAGGCGCAGGTTCTCACCGGCGGGAGGGGAAAGGCGGGCGGGATCAAGCTCGCCGACGGCCCCGACGAGGCTGAGGAGCACGCCAAGGCGATCCTCGGCATGGACATCAACGGCCACGTCGTCCGCAAGCTTTGGATCGAGAGCGCCTCGGACATCGAGCGCGAGTACTACCTCTCGCTGACCTTCGACCGGGGCGAGAAGCAGGCGCTCTTCATGTTCACGAAGGAGGGCGGCGTCGACATCGAGGAGGTCGCCGAGCAGCGGCCCGAGGCGTTGGCGCGGCTCCACGTCGACCCGCTCGAGGGCTTCCACCCGTATCAGGCGCGCCGGCTCGTCTACGGCGCGGGCATCGAGGATCCGGACGAGCAGAAGCAGATCGCGAAGATCGCCGAGCAGCTGTACACCGCTTTCGTCGGCGCCGACGCGATGCTCTGCGAGATCAACCCGCTGATCGTGACGCCGGACGGCGTGGTGAAGGCGCTCGACTCGAAGTTCACGGTCGACGACAACGCGCTCTACAAGCACCCGGACATCGCCGAGTTTCGCGACCTCGACGCCTACCCGCCGGAGGAGCGGAAGGCGCGCGAGAAGGACGTCACGTACGTGAAGCTCGACGGCGAGGTCGGCGTGCTCGGCAACGGCGCAGGGCTCGTGATGTCCACCTTGGACGTGGTCGCTCTGGCCGGCGGCCGCCCGGCGAACTTCTGCGACCTCGGCGGCGGCGGCGACGCCCAGGGCGTCGTGGACGCGCTGGAGATCATCAGCGCCGACCCGCAGGTCAAGTCGATCCTCTTCAACATCTTCGGTGGGATCACCCGCTGCGACGAGGTGGCGCGCGGGATCCTCCAGGCGCTCGAGCAGATGACGATCGCGGATCCGATCGTCGTGCGACTGGACGGGACGAACGCGGAGGAGGGGAGAGACCTCCTGCGCGAGGCCGCACCGGAAAACCTCCACGTCGAGCCGACGATGCTCGAGGCGGCCAAGCGAGCGGTGGAGCTGGCGGCGTGACAGACGTCTGGTCCAGCCGCGCGCAGGCGATGCGCGACAGCCCGACGCACCGTGAAGGGCCCGACCTCGACCTCGTGGTCGACTGGTGCGAGCCCGCCGAGGGCATCCAGGCGCTGGACGTCGCTACCGGCGGGCAGCACGTCGCGCGGCGGCTGCGCGAGGCGGGTGCGAGCGTCGTCACCGTCGATCCGGCGCCCGGGATGGAACCGGACGTCATCTCCCGCGCGGAGGAGCTTCCGTTCGCCGACGGCAGCTTCGACGTGGTCGCGTGCCGGATCGCCGCACACCACTTCGACGACGTCCCCGGCGCTGTCAAGGAGATGGCGCGCGTCTCGAGGGACCGCGTCGTCATCCAGGACAACCTTTTCCAGGGCGAGCGGATGGAGGAGGCGGAGAAGATCCGCGACCCGACTCATGTTCGTCGCTACAGCGAGGAGGAGTGGCGTCGGTTCTTCGAGGACGCCGGGCTCGAGATCGACCGCCTGGAGATCATGAGCCGCCGCATGCCGGTCGACCCGTGGCTCGCCCGCGTCCCTGTGACCCCGGAGGTTGCGGCGCGGGTGAAGGGGTTCATCGCCGACGAGCTCGAAGACGGGCTCGTCCGCCACGAGGCGATCATCCTCCGCGGAAGGACGGCGCGGTAGATGGCGATCATCGTCGACAGCGACACACGCCTCGTCGTCCAGGGCCTCACCGGCCGCGAGGGCTCCTTCCACGGAGTGCGGAACCGCGAGTACGGCACGAACGTCGTGGCCGGCGTCACGCCCGGGAAGGGCGGGGCCGACGTCGAGGGAATTCCCGTCTACGACACCGTCGCCGAGGCGGTCGCGGAGGCGGACGCGAACACCGCGATGGTCTTCGTCCCGGCCCGGTTCGCGACCGACGCAGTCTACGAGGCGGTCGACGCGGGCATTCACACGGTGATCTGCATCGCGGAAGGCCTCCCGGCCCACGAGATGCTTCGCGTCTACAACTACATCCGGCCGAAGGGCATCACGATGCTCGGGCCGAACTGCCCCGGCGCGCTCTCGCCGGGGAAGGCGAACGTCGGGATCATCCCCGCCGAGATCTTCCGCGAGGGTGCGATCGGGCTCGTGAGCCGCTCCGGCACGCTGACGTACCAGATCGGCCACGAGATCACCCAGCTCGGGCTCGGGAACTCGACGATCGTCGGCATCGGCGGAGACCCGGTTGTCGGCTCCGGCTTCATCGACGTCCTCGAGACGTTCGAGCAGGACGACGAGACCGAGATCGTCGTGATGGTCGGCGAGATCGGCGGCGCCGAGGAGGAGAAGGCGGCCGAGTACATCCAGGCGAACATGACGAAGCCCGTCGTCGCCTACATCGCCGGCTTCACCGCGCCGCCCGGCAAGACCATGGGCCACGCCGGGGCGATCATCTCCGGCACCTCGGGCACTGCTCAGGCGAAGAAGGAAGCGCTCGAGGCCTGCGGCGTGCGCGTCGGCACGACGCCGACCGAGGTCGCGCAGCTCGCAGCCGACGTCGTCGGCGCCCGCGCCTGATCCGGCTTCCGGCAGCGCTCGACTGGTGGCGCGAGGAGCCCGGCGGGCCGGAATGGCTCGAGCGGCTCCCGGGGATCGTCGACGAGGTGGCGACCCGCTGGGCCCTCGAGCTCGAGGAGCCGGTCGACACCGCCCACTCGCTGGTCGTCCCGGCCGGAGAGGCGGTGCTGAAGGTCAACTTCCCGGACGAGGAGAGCGAGTTCGAGCCGCTCGCCTTCGAGCGGTGGAGCGGCGTGGGAGCCGTCCGCGTGCTCGAGAAGGACGACGAGCTTCGGGCGTACGTCGTCGAGCGGCTCCGGCCGGCAACGCAGCTCTGGGAGTTGACCGATGACGAGGCGACGGAGATCGCCGCCGGCGTGCTCGAGCAGCTCTGGATCCCGGCCGACCGGCCATTTCGGCGGCTCTCCGATGTCGCGGCGAGGTGGGCGGAGGAGCTGCCCACGCGCGGCTTCGAGCCCGAGCTCGTCGATCCCGTGGTGGACTTCCTCCGCGAGGCGGGGCCGACTCAGCGCGAGTCGGTGCTGATGCACCAGGACCTGCACGGCGGCAACGTCCTGCTCTCCGCTCGCGGTTGGCTCGCGATCGACGCGAAGCCGCTCGTCGGCGAGCGGGAGTTCGACGTCGCGTCGCTGATCCGCGACCGTCGCCCGACCACGAAGGCTGCCATGGAGCGGCGGCTCGACTATCTAGTCGACCGGCTCTCGCTAGACCAGGAACGGACCCGCGGCTGGGCCATCGCGCACGCGCTGGCCTGGAACGGCGACTCGGAGATGGTCGAGTGCGCGCGGATGCTCAGCAGCTGATCGCTGTCATCCGACCGCAGTCCTAGAGTCGGCGCATGGAGACGATCTCGCTCGCCCGCGGTGTCCCGGCCCCCGAGTGCGTGCCCGTCGACGAGCTCGCCGAATGCGCCCGCGCGGCCCTGCAGGGCGACGGCGCGACGATCCTCTCCTACGGCTCAGCGGGCGGCTATGCGCCGCTGAGGCAGTGGATCGCCGAGGAGCACGGGGTGTCGCAGCAGCGGGTCGTGCTGACCAACGGATCGCTCCAGGGTTTCGCGCTGCTCGCGCAGGTGCTCGGTTCCGGCGGCGAGCGCGTGCTCGTCGAGGCGCCGACCTACGACCGGCCGCTCAAGATCCTCGGGTCACTGAACGCCGAGGTCTCCGCGGTCCGCTGCGACGCCGAGGGCCTCGACCTCGAGTCGCTCGAAGGAGAGCTGCGGCGTGGGCGCCGGCCGGCGTTCCTCTACGTCATTCCGACATTCCAGAACCCGAGCGGACGAACCCTGTCGTTCGTCCGGCGCCGACGGCTCCTCGACCTCGCCGCCGAGTACGACCTGCTCGTGCTCGAGGACGACCCGTACGGTGAGGTCCGCTTCGACGGGGAGCCGATCCCGACGCTCTTCGACCTCGACCGCGGGCGGCACGTCGCGTACTCGTCCTCGTTCTCGAAGACGGTGGCGCCCGGGCTCAGGGTCGGCTACATGATCTTGCCGGAGCGCCTTGCGCGGGCAGTCGAGCTCGCGGCTGCCTCGACGTACATCTCGCCCGTGCTCCTCTCCCAGGCCACGGTGTACGAGTTCCTGCGCAGGGGACTGCTCCGGCCGAACCTCGACCTCGTGCGCTCACTGCTCCGCTGCCGGCGCGATGCGCTGCTCGACGCACTGGCGGCCGAGCTCGACGGCACCGGCGCCCGCTGGAACCGGCCCGAGGGCGGCTACTTCCTCTGGCTCGACCTGCCGGCCGACGTCAATGCACGCGCGCTCCTGCACGCAGCGGAGCGCGTCGGTGTCTCCTTCGTCGCCGGCCCCGACTTCTATCCGTGGGCGAGCGGCGGCCGGAGCGCGGCGAGGCTGGCCTTCAGCTACGCGTCGCCGGGGCAGCTAGCCGAGGCTGTCAGGCGCCTCGCGGACCTGATCGCCCCGTCGCCGGCGGTAGAGCTGCGACAGAAGCACGCCGCCTAGCACGCCGACCGCGACCATCAGCACCATCGCCCAGATCAGCGACACGGTCGCCGTGAAGAAGACGAACTCGATCTCGATCTTCTTGTCGTTCATCGAGATGAACGCGAGCAGGTAGAGCAGGATCGCGAGCAGCCCCACGAGGATCAGCCAGAGCCGCGGCTGGAACCGCTCGAGTTGGTCGCCATCCCCGCGCCCGAAGCGCATGGCGGGAGTCTAGGCGGGCGACGTGGCGGCCAGTGGTTCGGGACGCGGCACGAGCCGAGGCTGTTGTGGCGGCCGCAGGGTGCGGGGCTTTGCGGGCCGGAACGTTGGACAGGGGGAGTCCAGGGGGAGGGCGCAAAGTCCTGCCCTACGGAAGTAGCAATCGTCGCAACTCGCCTCGGCTCGTTTGCTCATCGCCGCGTTGAACCTCCTGAAAAGTGCGTCTCCCTGGCGCGGCATCTTGTGCGGTTCGCTGCGTCCGTGCAAGGGGGTCGGAAATAAATTTCCTGCAATTTCCGGGCAGTCCGAGAACCCCCGAAATCCGCGGTTTTCTAGGCCTTTGCAGGCATGGTTGCCAATGCCCGCAACGCCTGTTGAAAGCTGTCCACAGGCACGATGCGAAGGCCGTCGGCATATCTCCGCGCCTCGGCCGCGTTATCCCCAGGCACGAGGAAGACATCCATGCCGGAACGGCGCGCGCCGATGGTTTTCTGCTTGATTCCGCCGACCGGGCCGACCGAGCCGTCGAGGAAGATCTCGCCGGTGGCCGCGACCCGATAGCCACGGTCGACGTCGCGACCGAGCTCTTCCGCCAAGTCGAGCGCGAAGGCGAGGCCGGCCGAGGGGCCGCCGACCCGTCCGAGGTCGATGTTCACGTCGACCGGTATGCGGTCGACGTCGAAGACGTCCGCGACCGAGATCCCGACGAACGACCGCTTCGGATCGCGCGGGTCCTTCGCAGTTCGCAGGAGGACGTCCTGACGCTTGCCGTCCCGTTCGATCGTCAGCCGGACCCGCTCACCCGGCTTCTTGCGCCCGAGCACCCGGGTGACGTCCTCCGATCGACGCACCGGCTTCCCGTCGATCGCCCGGATCCAGTCGCAGCCGCGGAGCTTCCCGGCCGCGGGGTAGCCCGGGAAGGTGCCCTCGACGGCGACGCCGAGGCGCCGTGTCCTGATCCGGTAGTCGAGCGCGCGGAGCGCGACGGCGGTGGCGTACTCCTGGCTACGCCGCATCGCCGCGAGCTCGCAGCGGCGGTGCGCGCGCTCGTCCTCTCCCTCGGCGAGCACGTTCGACACCGGCTCGAGCGTGGCGCCGTCGTAAAGCCCCGGGAACATCTTCTCGAGGATCGACGCCTTGCGGACGTCGACGGCGACGTAGTGGATCCCGCCGCCGTTCGGATCAGGCTTCTCGTCCTCGACCTCCACGCGTGGATCGAGGGGCCGCGCGTCGTCCGGCAGGAAGATGTAGCGGTCGGAGGGGACGATGTAGAGGACGGCGACGACGACCAGTAGCGCCAGCCCGGCGCCGAGCAGCCAGCCGTACCAGGGGACGCGTCTCACAGCAGCCCGCGGATCAGCCCGCCGTCGACCTGGATCACCGAGCCGGTGACGTACGAGGCGGCATCGGAGGCGAGGAAGCAGACCACGGAGGCGATCTCGTCCGGCCGCCCGAGGCGCCGGAGCGGGATCGTCTGGAGGTCCTTCTCGGTCGGGCCGTCGGGCCAGACCTCGCGGATCCGTTCGGTGTCGATCCGGCCTGGCGCGATGGTGTTCACCGTGATTCCGCCCGGGCCGACCTCGCGCGCCAGTGTCTTCGCCCAGCCGACGACGCCGGGTCGGACGGCGTTCGAGAGCGCGAGGTTGTCCGCCGGCTCCTTGACGGTGCTCGACTCGATGTTGATCACGCGACCGGCCGGGCTCCGACGCAGGTGCGGGAGGGAGAGATTCGTCAGGCGCACCGCCGAGAGGAGGAGCAGCCCGACGGCACTCTCGAGCGACTCGTCGTTCACGTCGAGCGCGGGGCCCCTGGGCGGCCCGCCGCTGTTGTTGATCAGGACGTCGACGCCGCCGAAGGCCTCGATCGTCCGCTCGACGAGGCGCTCGCAGTCCTGCGGGTTGGAGACGTCGCCCTGAACGGCTAGTGCTCCGAGCCGCTCGGCCTCGGCCTCGCACACGTTCCGGCGCCGGGCGAACATCGCCACGTTCATCTCCTCGGCGGCGAACGCCTCGGCGATCGCAAGCCCGATCCCCTGCGAGGCGCCGCAGACGATCGCGGTGCGGCCGTTCAGCCCAAGATCCACAGCAGCGCTCCGACGATGAGCGGCGTGACGACGCCGATGGCGATCAGCGGGTACATCGGGTCGATCCCGAACCAGTCCGCGACCGCCGAGGTCCGCGGCCCGTGCTTTTGGATCCAGAACTGCCGCCCGCCCTTGCTGCCCCAGCAGTCGGCGCACACTCCTTGCACCGTCTTCGAGTCCCGTCCGCAGTGCGGGCAGCGGGAGGTCGGCGCCAGCGCGAGCTGGATCGAGCTCAGCGAGGTGTGCGGCGCACGCGGCGGACGAACACGGCGTCGAGGCCGTCGGTGGCGGGAAACGTGGGCGAGGGCGTCGGTGCGCACGGGCTCATGATGCCGGAGCCCCGGCGCCGGAACGGCCGCTTAGGTGCTCAAGACGCCGACGACCTCGCGGACGGCGTCGGCGGAGGCGCGCAGCTCGTCCTGCTCCTCGTCCGAGAGCTCGAGCTCGAAGATCTCTTCGATTCCCTCGGCGCCGAGCTTCACCGGCACGCCCATGTAGAGGTCGTCGATCCCGTACTCGCCCTCGAGGTAGGCGGTGCAGGGAAGGACGCGCTTCTCGTCGAGCATGATCGAGTCGACCATCTGCGTGGCCGCCGCGCCGGGGGCGTACCACGCGGAGGTGCCGAGGAGCCCGACGAGCTCCCCGCCGCCCTTCGCGGTTCGCGCGACGAGCTGCTCGATCTGGTCGTCGGGCAGGAGCTTCCGGAGCGGCACGCCGCCGACGGTCGTCGCCGAGACGACGGAAACCATCTGGTCGCCGTGGCCGCCGAGCACCATCGCCGTCACGTCCTTTAGGGACGCCCCGGTCGCCCAGGCGATGAAGGTCGAGAAGCGGGCCGTGTCGAGGATCCCGGCCATGCCGAACACGCGGTTCTTCGGCCAGCCGGAGACGTTCTTGGCGACGTGGCACATCGCGTCGAGCGGGTTCGAGACGATGATCAGGATCGCGTCCGGCGACTGACCGACGACCTGCTCGGTGACCGAGCCGACGATCTTCTCGTTCGTCGACACGAGGTCGTCGCGGCTCATGTCGCCGGTGCGCGGAACACCGGCCGTGATCACGACGACATCCGAGCCGGCCGTGATGTCGTACTCGGTCGATCCGACCACCCGCGGCTCGTAGCCGAGCACGGCGCCGGCCTGGTTGATGTCGAGCGCCTTGCCCTCGGCGAGGCCTTCCTTGATGTCGACGAGCGCCACGTCGCAGTAATCGCCGTTGGCGAGCTCCTGGGCGCACGTCGCGCCGACGTTGCCGGCGCCGACCACGGTCACCTTGCGGCGCCCCTTCGCGGCCGTGAACTCGTGGCGTCCGAGCTCCATCAGACCCGTACCCCGATCTTGTCGATGATCGCGTCGGCGACCTCGCTCGTCCCGACGGCGGTCGGGTCGTCGCGCGTGGGCTTCATGTCGTACGTCACGCTCTTGCCCTCGCGGATCACGTCTGCGATCGCGCTCTCCACGCGGTCGGCAGCCTCCTGCTCGTCCAAGTGGCGGAGCATCATCACGCCGGAGAGCATCTGCGCCATCGGGTTCGCCTTGTTCTGGGCCGCGTACTTGGGCGCCGACCCGTGCGTCGGCTCGAAGATCGCCGCGTTCTCGCCGAAGTTGCCGCCCGGCGCCATCCCGAGGCCGCCGATCATCCCGGCGGCGAGGTCGGAGACGATGTCGCCGTAGAGGTTCGGGCAGACGAGGACGTCGTACTCCTCGGGCCGCTGGACGAGCTGCATGCACATGTTGTCCACGATCCGGTCGTCGAACTCGATGTCCGAGTTCTCCGCCGCCACCTCCTGCGACACGCGCAGGTAGAGGCCGTCGGTGAACTTCATGATGTTCGCCTTGTGGACGGCCGTGACCTTTCGGCGGCCGTTCTTGCGCGCGTAGTCGAACGCGAACTGGACGATCCGGCGAGTCCCGGTCACCGACAGCGGCTTGATCGAGATCCCGGCGTCGCGGTGCCGAAGCTTCCCACCGTGCTTCTCGATCCAGCCGATCAGCTCCTCGGCGTCGTCGCTGGCCTGCTCGTACTCGATCCCCGCGTACAGGTCTTCGGTGTTCTCGCGGATCAGGGCCAGGTCGACGTCGTCAAAGCGCGACCGGACGCCCTGGTAGCTCTTGCACGGCCGCACTTGACCGTAGAGGTCGAGCGCCTTGCGCAGCCCGACGTTCACGGAGCGGAAGCCGCCGCCGACCGGGGTCGTGATCGGCCCCTTCAGCGCGACGCCTGTCTCGCGAATCGCGTCGAGCACGTGGTCGGGGAGCGGGTTCCCGTCGTTTTGGTCCATCACGTCCGTGCCGGCGTACTGGATGTCCCAGTCGAACTCGACGCCGCTCGCCTCCAGGACGCGGCGGGTCGCCTCCGTGAGCTCAGGGCCGATCCCGTCGCCGGGGATGAGCGTGACTCGGTGCGCCATGCGGCGGCGACTCTACCGATTCGGCACCGGCGCTTCGGGGTACTCTCTGCGGCCGATGAGTGACTTCAAGCCAGGGCTCGAGGGCGTCGTCGCGGTGGAGACCGAGATCGCCGAGCCGGACCGCGAAGGCGGCCAGCTGCGCTACCGCGGAATCGACATCGAGGAGCTCGTCGGCCAGTACCCGTACGAGAACGTCTGGGGACTTCTCGTCGACAACGACCTGAGCTCGAAGATGCCCGACCCGGAGCCCTACGAGCCCGCGGCCCTGTCGGGCAACGCTCCCTCCGACCTTCAGGCCGAGACGGCCCGGATGTCGAGCCACTGGAGCCTCGGCAAGCTCAACGAGATCTCGGACGACCAGGCGCGGACCGATCTCGCCCGCATCTCCGCGCAGATGATGGGGATCGTGGCCCGGTCGGCCGCAGTCGCCGACGGCAGGCAGCCGGCGTCGGACGACGTGGTCGCCCAGGGTGAGACGGCGGCCGAGAAGTTCCTCCTGCGGTGGCGCGGCGAGGCGCCTCCCGACCATGTGAAGGCGATCGACACCTACTGGATCTGCACGGCCGAGCACGGCCTGAACGCCTCGACCTTTGCGGCGCGTGTGACGGCCTCCACCGGAGCGGACTGCGGTGCCGCCCTGTCCTCAGCGGTCGGCGCGCTCTCCGGTCCCCTCCACGGCGGCGCTCCTGCCTACGTGAAGCCGATGCTCGAGGAGGTTCAGGAAATGGGCGACCCGGAGCGCTGGGTTCGCGAGGCGCTGGAGAGCGGCAAGCGGATCATGGGCTTCGGTCACCGCATCTACCGGGCGGAGGACCCGCGCTCGCGGATCCTCAAGCGCGTTGCGAAGGAGCTGAACGCCCCCCAGGTCGAGGTGGCCGAGCAGCTCGAAGAGGTCGCGTTGAAGGCGCTCCAGGAGAAGTCGCCCGACCGCGTCCTGGCGACGAACGTCGAGTACTACTCCGCGATCGTCCTCGACGTCGCGGAGATCCCGCCGCCGCTCGCGCCCGCGATGTTCGCCTGCTCGCGCGTCGCCGGTTGGTCGGCGCACATCCTCGAGCAGAAGCGCACCGGCCGACTCTTCCGGCCGTCGGCGAAGTACGTCGGCCCGGCCCCGCGCTCGCTTTCCGCTGTCTGATCTCGTGACAGCCGCGGCCGAGGCGGCGCAGCTCGCCCAAGAGGGCTCCGAGCGGGAGCTCGCGGCGCTCCGGACGAAGTGGCAGGACGAGATCGAAGGCGCCGCACGGAGCCCCGACTTCCGCGAGCGGGCGCTCGCCTACCGCGCGATCGGCCAGTTCCGCTACCGGCAGAAGCTCGAGCTGCTGCGGCGTGGGCTCGAGGACGAGAGCCCGGCGAGCCGAGGGTCGGCGCTGCTCTCGCTCGAACTCCTCTCCCGCGACCATCCCGGCGACGTCAACGCTGACCGCTCGCTGCTCCACTCGCTTGCCGCGTCGGATCCCAACGCCGCCGTCCGGCGACTCGCGATCCTGGTGCTGAAAAACGGCTCACCGCACCGCGACACGATCGTGATGCTCGAGGGAATCGCCGATGACGACGAAGCCGACCGCGAGCTGAGAGAGACGGCGAAGCGCGTCGCCGCGCTGCTCACCAAGAAGAGCCGGACGCGCTGACCGTCCGCCGAGAAACGGGCTTAGCCCGTTTCTCCACCTGCGGCCGCTCGAGAAGGAAGCGGCGGGCGCGACTACGCCGCGCGGCGCCGAGCGCCGCCCGGCTTCAGACGGTGGCTGAAAGTCGTGAGACTTTCAGCCAGACGCGTCAGCCCGACGCGCAGGTGCAGACGGGGCGGTGCAGTGGCTTGCCGCAGCCGGCGCAGATCCGCTCGTTCCGCCGCCACTCGAGCATCTTCTTCTCGATCCCCGCCTTCATCATCAGCACGCCGACGCCGGTGCTGGAGACGAGGAGGAGAGCGGTTTCGTTGGTCAGTTCGGTCATGTCGTCTTTCGTTTTGCGTGCGGATGCGCTCGGAAATACAACTCCCGGCGCCGCCGGTCGGTTACGTGGGTGTAGAGCTCCGTAGTAGCCAGATCGGCATGACCGAGCATTTCCTGAACGCTTCTTAGGTCTGCTCCTCCCTCAAGAAGGTGTGTCGCAAACGTGTGACGCAGCAGATGGGGGTGCACGCGCTCGGGCTCGAGGCCCGCCTTCCCAGCGAGCTTGCGCAGGATGAGAAAGGCTCCGGCCCGCGTGAGCGCCCCGCCTTTCGCGTTGAGGAAGAGCTCCGGGCGGTGCCGGCGGTCGAGGTGCGGGCGCCCTCTCGCCAGGTAACGGCGGAGTGCCTCGACGGCTTCACGGCCCACCGGGACCACTCGCTCCTTGCCGCCCTTGCCGACCGTCCGGACCAGCCGCTGGTCGAGGTCGACGCCGGTCTTGTCGAGCCCGACCGCCTCGCTGATCCGGAGTCCGGCGCCGTAGAGGAGCTCGACGAGCGCCCGGTCGCGGAGCTCGCGCGGCGTCGTGCCCGCAGCGGCGTCGATGAGCCGCTCGGCCTCCGCCGGCGACAGCGCGCGCGGCAGGCGGCGCGTCCGACGGGGGAGTTCGAGCTCGGCCGCCGGGTTCGAGTCGGCGGCGCCGATCAAGACCAGGTGGCGAAAGAGCGAGCGCAGCGAGGCGACGCGCCTCGCGATCGTCGCTCCGGAGAGCCCCTGCGCGCGCAGCTCGGCCAGGTAGCGCTCGAGCTCCTCCGTCGACACCTTCGACGGTGGGCCGCCGAGCCAGTCTGCGAGCGCTTCCAGGTCGCGCCGGTACGCCTCGACCGTCCGCGGCGCTAGTCGGGCGGCGGAGAGGGCGAGGAAGCCGTCGAGCTCAGGATCTCGGGTGCGCTCGGTCATAGACCTTCCGCAGCCGCTTGCCGTCGACATGGCTGTACATCTGGGTCGTCGAGAGGGAGCTGTGCCCGAGGAGCTCCTGGATCGTCCGCAGGTCGGCGCCGCCCTCGAGCAGGTGCGTCGCGAATGCGTGGCGCAGCCGGTGCGGGTGGGGGAAGAGCTTGCGGAGCGTGCTCGTGTCGAGTCGCCTGCCGCGCGAGGAGAGGAAGAGCGCGTCGTGGGCACCGCGGGCGAGCTTCGGCCGCTGCTCGAGCCAGCGGGCGACCCAGTACGCGGCCTCCTCCCCGAGCGGGACGACGCGCTCCTTGCCGCCCTTCCCTCGAACCCGCACGGCCTCCTGGTCGAACTCGATGTCGGCGAGATCGAGGTCGACCGCCTCCTGGCTGCGAAGCCCGGCCGAGTACACGAGCTCGGCGAGCGCGCGGTTTCGGACGACGAGCGGCTCGTCGGCGTCGAAGCGTTCGAGCTCGGCGTCGATCTCCTCCGCCTTCGGCGCCTCCGGGAGGCGGCGCGGGCGGCGCGGCGCCAGGCGGGCGTCGGGAACCCTCGCGGCGCCGAGCGTGAAGCGAAGGAAGGCGCGGACGGAGGCGAGCTTCCGAGCGATCGTGGCCGGCGCCAGCTTGCTCGGTGTTCGGCCGCGCCTCGCCGAGCCGAGCTCGGCGGCGTAGTCGGCCAGGAGCCGGGCGTCGACGTCCTCCACGGAGGCGCCTCGTGCATCCAGCCAGTCGCCGAACTCGGCGAGGTCGACGCCGTACGCGCGCCGGGTCGCATCCGACAGCGCCGGGCTGGCCAGGAACCGATCGATCGCCGACTGAGTCTCCATCCAGGCAGGATTCGCGCCCGTGAAGGTCGCGTCCTGCCTCGCCGCCGCCCTCGTCGTCGCCGTCGGATCGGCCGGCGGCGCCGTCCAGGCCGTGAAGGTGCCTTCCGGATTCGAGGTTCAGACCTACATCCGCGGGCTCGACGCGCCGACGGCGATGGCCTGGGGCCCGGACGGTGCGCTCCATCTCACGCAGGAGGGCGGCCAGGTCGTGCGGGTCGACCCCAAGACGAGGCGGCCGAAGACGATCCTCCGCGGTTTCCGGACGCCGCTTGGGCTCACCTGGCACCAAGGCGTGCTGTTCGTGTCGGCGCAGGGCTCGCTCTGGCGGGTCACCCGCGGTCAGCGGCGGGCCATCGTCAAGAACCTTCCGTTCGGGCGGCACCAGCAGGACAACGTCGTCAGCCACCGCGGACGCCTGTACTTCGGCAGCGGCTCGACCTGCGACGCCTGCAGGGAAAAGAGCGGGTACAGCGCGACGATCCTCTCCGTCGGGCCTACGGGCAGGGGGTTGCGGGTCGTGGCGCGCGGCCTCCGCAACCCGTACGGGCTGACGGTCGACCCGGTGACCGGCCGTCTCTACGCGTCGGTCAACGGGCAGGACGAGCTCGGTGACGGCGAGCCGGCGGAGACGATCGTCGAGGTCCGGCAGGGCCGCGACTTCGGCTGGCCGCGCTGCTGGCCGAGCTACCGGACGAAGCGCATGCGCGGGAGTTGCCGCGGCGTCACGCGGCCCGTCGCCTTCCTGGAGCCCCATTCGGCGGCCGGCGGGATGGCGTTCTGGAACGGCGCGCTGTACGTCGCGGAATGGGGCGAGTACCTGAAGCACGACCACGGGCGGAAGCTGACGCGCGTCCTCCTTCGCGCGGGCCGGCCGGCAGCCGTGTCGACGTTCGCGACCGGCTTCTCGCATCCATTGGCGGTCATCACCGACCGCGACGGTGGCCTGCTCGTCGCCGACCACGGGCGAGGCGTCGTCTACCGGATCACGAAGCGTTGAAAGAGCTCGCGCTCTACCTCGTCGCCGCGGCCCTCTACATCGCACTGGGGGTCGCCTACCCGAGCCTGCTGCTCTCCTGGTTCGAGGGCACTGCGTTCCTGCTACTCGTCGTCTGGATCGTCCCGTCCCTCATACGGCGGCTCCAGCGGTGAGCTGGGCGGCTCACGACCTCGAGCCCTACGCGATCCAGCGCCACTTCGGCGTCAAGGTCGCGTTCGTGCCGCTCGTGATCGGCTCCTACTCGCCGGACATCCTGAGCAAGTGGTTCGTCTACGGGATCAACGTCCTCGGCGCCGAGATCAGGGCCGACGACCCGGTGCAGTTCCACCGCGGCTGGCCGGGCGTCGGCTTCACGCACTCGCTCGGCTACGGCATGCTGATCGCCGGGCTGATCTGGCTGATCTTCGGCAGCAGGATCTGGGCCTGGAGCTTTCTCTTAGGACACTGGGCCCACGCCCTGACGGACGCGGGCGACACGATCGGGACGATGCTCTTCTTTCCGTTCACGACCGAGACCTTCGGGCTCGGTGCGTGGGCGTACGCCGGCCAGTACGGCCGGCTGGTCGACGCCGGCGCTTACTTCAGCGGGCTGGGGTTCGTCTGGGACGGCGTCTTCCTCGTCTATGGCCTGCTCTCCTGGCGGATGTTCAAGCGGGAGTACTTCCACGAGGTGATCGTCAAGGCGGATCCGCGCTTCTGGGGCTGGATGGGGCGCTGGCTCCCGGAGACCGCGCTGCTCGCGCTCTACCGGGCGAGCTTCTTCTACGGCGCCACTCGCTGGATCGCCTGGATCATCTGGGCCCACGTCGTCCACGACTTCCCGCTCGACCTGAGCTGGGGCGGGCCGGGGTGGATCGACGCGGCCTACGACTGAGGCAGCTCGCCGGGAAGGAGCGAGTACATCGCCCAGTCGACGCGCTGATCGAGCCGGGCGTTGTAGTGCGCCGATCGGAGGACGCCCTCGCGCGTGAAGCCTGCCTTCTCGGCGACTCGCTGTGACGCCGGGTTCACCGTCGCCGCCCGCAGCTGGAGCCGCTCGACCGACCGCTCGCGGAGAGCCCAGGCGGAGAGCAGGCGGAGCGCCCGGCTTGCGACCCCACGGCCGCGCGCCTCGCTCCGGACCCAGTAGCCGGCCTCCGCGACACCGTGCTCGGGATCCACGATCCGCAGCCCGATGGAGCCGACTGGCCGCTCGTCCACGAGGATCGCGAAGTTCGACGACGTTCCCTCGCGCCAGCCCTGGCGACAGGCGTCGAGGTACGTCTTGGCGTCCGCGGGCGTGTACGGGGAAGGGATCAGGTCGAGGTACTGGGCGATCGCGAGCTCGTTGCACGACTCGACAAGGGCGTCGACGTCTCCCTCGGCGCCCCACGGGCGGAGCGTCACTACGCCGTCCGACAAGGGGGGCTCGGGCGGCAGAATCGTCATTGGCATACGATATGCAGCCCGTTTGAGCCCGGCAGCCCGCCGGGAACACGAGGAGACCAATGGCAATCGTCGAGGACGTACGCGGACAGATCGACCTGAGCGAGCACGGGATCGAGGCCGCGGGCACCGTCCATCACAACCCGACGGTCGCACTCCTCTACAGCCATGCCATCGAGCGCGGCGACGGAAAGCTCGCCGAGGGCGGCCCGCTCGTCGTCGACACCGGCGAGCACACGGGCCGGTCGCCGAACGACAAGTTCGTCGTCCGCGAGCCCGCGTCCGAGGGACGGATCTGGTGGGGCACGGTCAACGCGGAGCTGCCCGAGGAGCGCTTCGAGGGCCTTCGGGACAAGGTCACCGCGTTCTTGTCCGACCAGGACCTCTACGTCGTGGACGCCTTTGCCGGCGCCGACCCGGCCCACCGGCTCGCGCTTCGCGTCATCACGTACAGCCCGTGGCACGCGCTCTTCGCGAAGACGCTGTTCATCGACCCGACCGAGGAGGAGCTCGCCGAGCACGAGCCGCAAGCCGTTGTCCTCCACGCGCCGGCCGTCGAGGCCGACCCTGACGAGGACGACACTCGGAGCGGCACGTTCGTCGTCCTCCACCCGGGCCGGATGGAGGTGCTCGTCGGCGGCACGTTCTACGCGGGCGAGATCAAGAAGTCGATCTTCACGCTGATGAACGACCGGCTGCCGCTGGACGGGGTGCTGCCGATGCACTGTTCGGCCAACGTGGACGACGATGGGCGGGTTGCGGTCTTCTTCGGGCTCTCCGGCACGGGCAAGACGACCCTCTCGGCCGACCCCGAGCGCCACCTCATCGGCGACGACGAGCACGGCTGGAGCGACGAGGGCATCTTCAACGTCGAGGGCGGCTGCTACGCGAAGGTGATTCGACTGTCGCCCGACGCCGAGCCGCAGATCTACAAGACGACCCGCAGCTGGGGGACCGTGCTCGAGAACGTCGTCCTCGACGAGCGGGGTGTCCTCGACCTGGACGACGACTCGAAGACCGAGAACACGAGAGCGGCGTACAAGCTCGAGCAGATCTCGAACGCGCTCCCGGCGAAGCGGGCCGGGCATCCGAGCGCGGTCGTGTTCCTCACCGCCGACGCGTTCGGGATCCTCCCGCCGATCGCCAGGCTCTCGCGCGAGCAGGCGATGTTCTACTTCCTCTCCGGCTTCACGGCGAAGCTCGCCGGCACCGAAATCGGCGTCACCGAGCCGCAGCCGACGTTCTCGGCGTGCTTCGGGGCGCCGTTCCTGCCGCAGCCGCCGTCCGTCTACGCGCACATGCTCGGCGAGAAGCTCGACCAGCACCCGCATGTCACCGTCTGGCTCGTGAACACGGGCTGGACCGGCGGGCCATTCGGCGAGGGCGAGCGGATGCCGATCAAGGCGACCCGCGCGCTCCTCAAGGCGGCGCTGTCCGGCGAGCTCGACGGCGTGGAGTACCGGACGGACGAGGTCTTCGGCTTCGAGGTCCCCATCGAGGTGCCGGGCGTCGAGACAAGCCTGCTCGATCCCCGGTCGACGTGGGCGGATCCCGAGGCGTACGACCGCAAGGCGCTCGACCTTGCGCGGATGTTCCGCGACAACTTCGAGCAGTTCGCCGTCGACGCGGGCGGGGCGGTCGCCGCCGCCGGCCCGCGCGTCTAGCCGAACCCGGCCGGCGGCATCGTCCCCGGCGGTTGTCCGGCCTCTAGCGCGTACAGATCGCCGAGCAGCGTCGGCCGCTCGGTTCGCTCGGTGACCCCGTGCCGCTCCAGCCACGCGTTGGACTCTTCGGTGGACAACGGCTCGAACTCGATGTTCGCGGCGCAGCGGCCGGGTCTGGCGACGGCGGGGTGGAGAGCCTTTATCGGCTCGTTCGTCGTGACGAGGACGAGGATGCGAAGGCCCTGGCCGATCAGCCCGTCGACGACGTTCAGGAAGCGAGAGAGCCCCTGCCCGATGATCGACTTGGCGTCGGGCGTGAGGAGCTCGCCGGTGTCCTCGAGGATGAGCAGCCGCCACGCCTTGCTGCCCTCCTCTCCGTCCGGCTCGGGGAAGTCGACGTAGCCGCCGGTCATCATCATCCGGTGCATCACGCGGGGGTCCGGCATCTCGGCGTAGCCGGGCTGTGTGAGGACGCTCATCAGGTAGTCGGCGTGCTCCCCGAAGAACGAATCGGGATCAACGATGTACTGGAGCTCGCACCAGTCGCGCCACTCCCACGCGAGTGCTCGCAGAGCGAACGTCTTCCCGGTCCCGGCTTCGCCGTGCCAGAGGATCAGCTGCCCACCGTGCGCCGGCGTGAAGGCGCGCATGAGCCGGTCGAGCGCGGTGCGCGTCGGCGAGGTGTAGTTGTCCTCGAGGTCGGCCCACTCGGGGACCGAGACCTCACGGTACGAGGAGATCGGCCCGTGTCGCCCGTACGTCCAGAACTGGACGTTGACCTTGTGCGAGGAGCTCGGGTCCGGGGGCGGAAAGAGCTCCTTGAGCGCGGCCAGCGCGCCGCTCACTCGGTCGGGATCCTCGCCCGCCACCTTGGCCTGAACCCATCCGCCGTACAGCTCGAGTTGACTGATCGTCCCGTCGCGTTCGGCGAGGATCTGCTGCGTCCCCTCGCCTGTGAAGCGGACAAGAGCGCCGTCGACGGCATCGAGTGAACGCGCCGACGTCGCCCAGTTCCCGGCATGGATGTGCGCCAGGCCGCGGTCGATCACGTAGGCGATGAAGAGCGCGCCAGCCGTCCCGCCCGGCGGCGCGACTTGTTGACCGAGCTCGACCTTGTCGTGGAAGCCCGCCATCGGGGTCAGATCATGCCTGTTGTTACGAGGCCGCACCTCTCGCCCATCCGATACCGTCCGCCGCAGTGGAAGCGACGCACGACGTGCTCGTCGTTGGCGCCGGCTGCGCAGGGATGCGCGCCGCCATCGAGGCATTCGACGAGGGCGCGGACGTCGCTCTGCTCTCGAAGATCCACCCGGTCCGCAGCCACTCCGGCGCGGCCGAGGGCGGGATCAACGCGGCGCTCGGGAACGCGTCCGAAGACGACCCCGAGAAGCACGCGTTCGACACCGTCAAGGGGGCCGATTACCTCGGCGACCAGGACGCGATCGAGGTGCTCTGCGACGAGGCGCCCGACGATGTCTACCAGCTCGAGAACTGGGGCGCCGTCTTCTCCCGAACCGACGAGGGAAAGATCGCGCAGCGCCCGTTCGGCGCCGCCGGCGAGCCGCGGACGGCCTACGCCGCCGACATCACGGGTCATGTCCTCGTCCACGTCCTCTACGAGCAGGTGATGAAGCGCGACATCGCGGCCTACGAGGAGTACTTCGCCTGGAAGCTGATCATCGAGGACGACCGTTGCCAGGGGGTCATCGCCTGGGATCTCCTCAACGGCGGCCTGAAGACGATCGGCGCCAAGACCGTGATCCTGTGCACGGGGGGCGCCGGCCGGCTCTACACGGGTACGACCAACGCGTACGCCTGTACGGGCGACGCGATGTCGATGGCGCTCCGCGTCGGCGTCCCGCTCAAGGACATGGAGATGATGCAGTTCCATCCGACGACGCTCGCGCCGACCGGGATCCTGATCACCGAGGGGTGCCGAGGTGAGGGCGCCTACCTCCTCAACGCCGAGGGCGACCGCTTCCTCAAGCGCTACGCGCCGAACGCGATGGAGCTCGCGAGCCGCGACGTCATCTCCCGCGCGGAGCAGACCGAGATCGACGAGGGCCGCGGAATCGATGGCAATGTGCTCCTCGACCTGCGCCACCTCGGCGCCGAGAAGATCAACGAGCGGCTGCACGGGACGCGCGAGCTTTCGATTACGTACGCCGGGGTCGATCCGATCTATGAGCCGATCCCCGTCCGGCCGGGCGCCCACTACCACATGGGCGGCGTCGACACCGGCCTCGACGGCGAGACGGAGATCACGGGGCTCTACGCGGCCGGCGAGTGCGCATGCGTGTCGGTCCACGGCGCGAACCGCCTCGGCGGCAACGCCCTGATGGAGACGATCACCTTCGGCAAGCGCGCGGGCCGCGCCGCTGCCGAGTGGGCGCTGACCCACACGACGATCAGCGTCCCGCCGGCGGTCGAGGCGGACGCCGAGCGGGAGCTGAAGGAGCTGCTCAGCCGGACCGATGGCGAGCGCCCGTGGGCGATCCGCGACGAGCTGGCCACGACGATGCACGAGAACTTCGGCGTCTTCCGGCGCGAGGAGCAGATGCTCGAGCAGGGCCGCATCGTGGAGGGGCTGCAGGAGCGCTACGAGCGCGTCGTCGTCGACGACAAGGGCGACATCTTCAACAACGACCTGACCCAGGCGATCGAGCTCGGCTTCATGCTCGACCTCGCGCAGTGCATGGTCAGTGCCGGCCTCGCGCGGAAGGAGAGCCGCGGCGCACATGCGAGGCCGCACGACTACCCCGACCGGGACGACGAGAGCTTCCTCAAGCACACGCTCACCCGACTCGACCCGGACGGCGAGGTTCAGCTCGACTGGAAACCGGTGACGATCACGAAATGGCAGCCGCAGGAGAGGACCTACTGATCAAATGAGCGAGACGGAGTCGCTCGTCCGCAGCGAGTACGCGACCATGACGGTCGGGCTCAAGATCTGGCGCTTCGACGCGTCGACGGGCGAGCGCGAGCTGAAGGACTACGAGATCGAGGCCCCCGAGTGGGCCTGCCTCTTGGACGTGCTCGACCTCGTCAAGGACAAGGTCGACGGCTCGCTCGCCTATCGCAAGAGCTGCCGGATGATGATCTGCGGCTCCTGCGGGATGCGCATGGACGGCCGCGCCGTGCTCGCCTGCAAGGAGCGGATGAAGCCGATCGCCGACCGGGGCCACGTCCCGGTGATCTCGCCGATGGGGAACCTCCCGATCATCCGGGACCTCGTGGTCGACATGGGCCCGTTCTGGAACAAGATCCGCGCCGTCAAGCCCTGGCTCGATCCCGGCTACGACGAGGTCGCCGAGAAGGAGCGGATCGTCTCCCAGCAGGCGATGAACGCGATCCACAAGGAGGCGCTCTGCATCATGTGCGGCTGCTGCGTCTCCGAGTGCAACTCGATGGAGTCGGACCCGGACTTCCTCGGCCCGGCGGCGCTTGCAAAGGGCTTCCGTTTCGTCGGCGACCCGCGCGACCATGACGACGTCTCGCGGCTCAACGAGTACAACGAGGAGCACGGGATCTGGGACTGCACCCGCTGCTACTTCTGCAACGAGCGCTGCCCCAAGGGCGTCGACCCACGGGACGCGATCGCGAAGCTCGGCGCCGAGTCGATCCGGCAGGGGATCGACCACGACATGGGTGCGAAGCACGCCAAGTGGTTCATCACCTCGGCGAAGACGACGGGGTGGCTTCGCGAGACGGAGCTCGTCCCGAAGACGCAGGGCGTCGTCTCGGCGATCAAGCAGACGAAGTTCGCGATCAAGCTCTTCCGGCACGGCAAGGTGCCGCTGCCCTTCCCGCCCCACGTCGCCGAGGCAGTTGAGGAGTCGCGTGCGCTCTACGACCTCGTCATCCACGAGGGCCGGCGCGGCGCCGCCGGGATCGTCCAGGGCGAGCGGGCCCTGGCGCGTGTCGCGCAGGAGCATCCGGAGGGCTCGCATGGCGGGTGGGGAAACCGCGACCAGGCCGACATCACCGCGGGCCAGCGGCCGACGACCCGCAAGGAGGACTGATGAAGGTCGCCTACTACAAGGGCTGCCTCGCCGCCCTCTCGGCGAAGGAGCTCGACACCTCGACGAAGGCGCTCGCGCCGCGGGTCGGGATCGAGCTCGACGAGCTGGAGTCGGTCACCTGCTGCGGCGCCGGCGACATCCACGAGGCCGAGCCGGACTACTACCTCCATCTCAACGCGCGGATCCTCGCCTACGGCGAGGCCACCGGCTCGGACACGCTGATGACCGTCTGCAACGTCTGCACGCTGAACCTGCGGCAGGCGAACCTCCAGCTCCAGAACGACGACGAGCTCCGCGAGCGGGTGAACAAGAACCTGGAGGCAGTTGGGGTGCCGCCGTACTCGGGCGGCATCGAGGTCAAGCACCTCCTCTGGTTGATCGCGGAGGGCGATGGGTACCAGCGGCTGCTGGAGTCCGCGCACAAGGGCCTGAAGGGCCTCAAGATCGCGCCGTTCTACGGGTGCCAGATCCTGCGTCCGTCCAGGGTGCTCGGCTTTGAGGATCCCGACCAGCCGTGGTCGCTCGAGGCGATCATCCGGGCCTGCGGCGGCGAGGCGGTCGACTACCCGGCAAAGATCAAGTGCTGCGGCTTCCCGATCATCCAGGCGCGGGAGGAGACGGCGCTCGGCGAGCTGATCCAGCCGATCGAGCAGGCGATGGAGGCCGGCGCGGACGCGATGGTCACGCCGTGCCCGCTCTGCCACCTCTCGCTCGACGCGTGGCAGCAGAAGCTCGAGGCGTCGACCGGGCGCGCGTTCCAGATGCCGATCCTGCACCTCTCGCAGCTGATCGGCGTCGCGGCCGGGCTCGAGGAGTCGGAGCTCAAGTTCCGGCGCCACGTCGTTCCCGTGACGCCCGTGCTCGAGAAGCTCGAAGCCTGATTCCGCTCGCGCTCGCGGGGCTGGTCGGCGCCGGAGCCGCGGCGGCGGCCTGGGGCTGGTTCGAGGCCGGCTGGGTCCGGTTCGTCGAGGAGCCCGTTCGGCTTCAGCGGCTACCGAAGGAGCTGGACGGCCTGCGGATCGCGCACCTGTCGGACTTCCATCTCGGCCTTCCTTCGCGCGGGACGCACGCCGTCGAGCGGGCCGTGGAGTGGGTCGAAGAGCGGCAGCCGGATCTCACGCTGATCTCCGGCGATCTGCTGTCGCGACCTCGCGGCGAGGCGAAGCTACGCGAGCTCGTCGCGCGGCTGCCGAACTGCTTCGCCGTGCTGGGGAACCACGACTACGCGGCGTCGAAGGATCCGTTCTCGAAGCCGGTCGCGCTGGAGGAGCTCGGCTCGGCCCGGCTGCTGGCCGACGAGGCCGAGACCGTCGAGCTGCTCGGCCGGCGCGTGCAGGTCGTCGGCGTCGACCCGCGCTCGTACCGGCGCGGGACAGCGCGGCCCGAGCGGTTCGCCGACGAGCCGGCGGATCTCCGGATCCTCCTCTGCCATTTCCCGCAGGTGATCGACCGGCTCCAGCCCGGTGTCTTCGACCTCGTTCTCGCCGGCCACCTTCACGCCGGTCAGATCACGGTTCCGTATCCCGGCGGGCGTGCTCGCCTGGCGCACCTGCGGTGGACCTACGTCGAGGGCGTCTACGAGCGCCCCGGCGGAGTGCTGCACCTCTCGGCCGGCCTAGGTACGACGTTCGTTCCCTTTCGGTTCTTCGCACGACCTGCCGCGTACGAACTCGTCCTACACTCGACGAAGTGACGACCCGACTGCGAGGCCTGACCGGCGCCACGCTGGAGAGCGCGCCGACCGTCTGCCACGACTGCGTCTTCTGGCAGGCGCGGCCCGGCCGCACCACCTCGAAGCGCAAGTGGATCGAGCGGGCGGAGGACGACTGGGGCGCCTGGGGGACGCTGTACGTCGACGACGACGGGCGGGTGCTCGGCTCGATGCAGTACGGGCCGTCCGAGCTCTTCCCCCGGGCCGACTCGCTCCCGGCAGGGCCGCCGGACGAGGACGCGGTGCTCGTCACCTGCGCGTACCTCGTCGAGGGCTCCGCACAGTGGGTCATGCAGTCGCTGTTCCTGGCCGCGATCGCGGACGTGCGCGACCGGGGCGGGAAGGCGATCGAGGCGTTCGGCTACCGGTATGCGGAGGGCGAGTCGACGGAGCAGCGGTTCCTGATCCACCGGACGGTGTTCCCGAGCGACTTCCTTGCCGACTTCGGCTTCCGGACCGTCCGCCGGCAGGGCCGGGTCGAGCTTGCGCGACTGGAGCTCGGCGGCCTCGTCCCCGTCGAGGAGAAGGCACCGGCGAAGCTCCTCCGCCGCGTCCGGGAAGTCCTGGAGCCGGAGCCCGCTCCCGTACCGCGCCGTCCGTAGGACCTAGAGGCGGCAAAGATAGGTCCACTGGCCCATTGCGCCGGTTCTGATCCAGTTCCAAACTGAGAACGTCGGCGTGGGCCTTGCGGCGCTCGGCACGTCGACGGAGGGAGTGGGAACAGTTCGATGCGGCGCGCGCCGGCCTCCGGGCCGGTCGGCTCACAGCTTCTCCCACTGCGGCGAAGGACGAAGGGGGACTTTGTGGCCAGGAAGACCAGCACGCGAGGGAGCCGTTTCGGCCTGATTCTCGGCGCGGCTCTCGCCGCGCTCGCGCTCGGCACCGTGGCGCGCGCGGACGACATCTCGAACACCCTCGACCCGACGGTCGACGCGGTCGCCGAGATCATGACGCTCAACGTGGGCGGGCCGAGCGGCACGACGAACCTCGTCGTGGTCGTCCGGAACGGCGACGGAAAGAACGGCTGCAACCTCACCGGCGCGACGACTCTGGGGGTCTCGATCTCCTCGAGCAACCCGTCGGTTGCGACGGTCAGTCCTTCGTCGGCGACGTTCACCAGTTGCGGAACGACACCGCTGCTTACGGTCACGCCACACACCCAGGGCTCGGCGACCATCTCCGTCAGCCAGACCTCGAACAACACCGGCGGGACGTTCAACTTCGCCCCGGCGACCTTCACTGTGAACGTCGCTCCTCCGCCGAACACGCCGCCGCAGATCGCGGTAGGCGGCGTGACGGCCGGCGACAGCTACGCCAAGGGCTCGGTCCCGGCGGCGACCTGTCATGTGACCGATGCGGAGGACGGCAACTCCTCGTTCCCGGCGATGCTCAGCGCGATCACGGGGCCCTACGCCTCGGACGGGATCGGCGAGCAGACCGCGTCGTGCTCGTACACCGACGTGGGCGGCCTGACGGCCGCGTCCTCGAAGGTCTACTTCATCGTCGATCCGTCGGCGCCGGGCATCACGTACGTCCTCGCTCCACCGGCTCCCGACGGTGACAACGGGTGGTACCGCAGCGACGTCGGACTGGCCTGGACGATCAGCGAGTCGCAGTCGCCGAACTCGCTCGTCAAGACCGGCTGCGCCGACCAGAGCATCACCACGGATCAGGCCGAGACGAGCTACGCCTGCTCGGCGACGAGCGCGGGCGGCGAGGCCGGCCCCGTGAGCGTCTCGATCAAGCGGGATGCGACCGAGCCGACGATCGCGGGAACCGCCGCGCCGGCCCCCAATGCCGCGGGTTGGAACAACACGGCAGTCTCGGTCTCGTTCCTCTGCGACGACAACCTGTCGGGCGTCGCCTCGTGCGGCCCGGACGGCACCCTCGCGTCGGAAGGGGCGGACCAGTCGGTTTCGGGCACGGCCGCGGACAACGCCGGCAACAGCCGGTCTGCGACGGTCGCGGGGATCGACATCGACCTGACCAACCCGACAATCACGGGCTCCCGCACCCCGGCCGCCAACGGCGCGGGCTGGAACAACACCGACGTGACCGTTTCCTTCTCGTGCGCGGACGCGCTGTCCGGCGTGGCTTCGTGCCCCGCGGATCAGACCGTCTCGTCGGAGGGCGCGAATCAGTCGGCGAGCGGCGCGGCCCTCGACCTGGCGGACAACAGCGCCTCGACGACGGTCGCCGGCATCAGTATCGACAAGACGAAGCCGTCCATCGGCGGCTCCGCGTCGCCGGCGCCGAACGCTGCCGGCTGGAACAACGAGGACGTCACCGTCTCGTTCCAGTGCGACGACGATCGGTCGGGCGTCGCCTCGTGCGGCCCCGACCAGACGCTGACGGCGGACGGCGCGGATCAGTCCGCAACCGGGACGGCGACCGACAACGCAGACAACACCGAGACCGCGACCGTCGGCGGCATCGACATCGACCAGACCGATCCCATGATCGCCGGCGCGATCGCGCCTGCATCGGCGAACGGCTCGAACGGCTGGTACGTGACGGCGCCCACGATCGCCTTCACGTGCGGCGACGCGCTCTCCGGCATCGCGAGCTGCCTCGCCGACGGGGCGGCGACCAACGAAATGACGCTCGACGAGAGCGCATCCGTGCAGGCGGTCGGCGGGACCGCGACCGACGCGGCCGACAACGTCGCCACCGCCTCGGTGGGCGGCGTCAAGGTCGACGTCTCGGATCCGACGCTCCAGTGCGGCCCGACGCCGACCTTCATGGCCGGCCAGTTGGGCACCGTGTCAGCGTCCGTCTCCGATGCGATCTCAGGCCCGGCCGCAACGACGGTCTCGGCGCCCGCGACGAACCCGAACGGCGGCTCGGTCACGCTCACGGGCCAGGACAACGCGGGCCGGTCGGCCAGCATCTCGTGCCCGTACCACGTGATCGGCGCGACGTTCCTCCAGCCGATCAACGGGCGTCCGACCATGAACATCGCCAAGCTCGGGCGGGTCATCCCCGTCAAGGTCCAGCTCGTCTACGACGGTGTTCCCCAGACGGACCTGAACACGCCGAGCGGCGGCGTGACGATCGGCGTCGGGACGACGTCCTGCGTCGCCACCACGAGCTCCGACGACATCGAGGCTTACGCCGCCGGCAGCTCGAACACCGGCTTGCAGTTCCGCTGGGAGTCGCTCGCCGGCTTCTGGATCTACAACCTCGACACGTCGTCCTTCGCGATGAAGCCGAGCACGTGCTACCAGGCGAGCGTCTACCTGAACGGCACGAAGGCCGGGTACTTCTTCGTGAAGGTCACGAAGTAGGGCGCGGGGGGCGCCGCAAGGCGCTCCCCTCTCCGTCTACCTCGTTGCCGAGACGGGCTCGCGGGTGAGGACGAGCTCGGCGATCTGCATCGCGTTGAGCGCGGCGCCCTTGCGGAGGTTGTCGTTCACGGCCCAGAGCGCGAGCTCGTTCGGCGAGCCCTGCCGAATCCGTCCGACGAGCACCTCGTCCCGCCCCGCGGCGGCGGCGGGCGTCGGCTGGTCCTCGAGCACGAGATGCGGTGCGGATCCGAGGATCGCCCGCGCCTCGTCCGGCGCCAGCGGCTGCTCGGTCTCGACCCAGATCGCCTGCGAGTGGCCGACGAGCACCGGAACCCGGACGCAGGTCGCCTGGATCGGAAGCTCGGGCAGGCCGAGGATCTTCCTCGTCTCCTCCCTGAGCTTGTACTCCTCGTCGTACTCGTCGCCGACGTGCGGCCAGTCCATCGCCAGGTCGGCCTCCATCGGCTTCACCGCGCGCAGCCGTTCGACCCCAGCGTCGCCGGCGCCGGACATCGACTGGTAGGTCGCGAGCCGCACCCGTCGGAGGCCCGCCGCGTCGTGAAGCGGCTTCAGGACGCACGACAGCTGGATCGCCGAGCAGTTCGGGTTCGCGACGATGTGGCCGCCGTCGAGCGCGCCGTCGTTCACGCCGGCCACGATCAACGGGATCCCGTCGGCGAGCCGGAACGCATCCGACTTGTCGACGCACGTCGTACCGGCCTCCGCTGCCGGCGGCACGAGCTCCGAGCTCGGCCCGGTGCCCACGGAGAAGAAACAGAGGTCGAGGCCGTCGCCGGCGAGCCGCGCGGGCGTCGCCTCCTCGACGGTCAGCGACCGGTCGCCGTATCGGACCTCCGACCCGGCCGAGCGTGCGGACGCATAGGCCCGGACGTCCGAGAACCCGCGCTCCGCCAGCAGCTCGAGCGCGACGGTGCCGACGACGCCGGTGGCGCCGACGACCCCTACGCGTGCGTCAGTGCGCACGGATCGCCTCCTCGGCGTCGAGGTCGAAGGCGCTGTGCAGCGAGCGGACCGCGTCCTCGACCCGGTCGCGGTCCACGAAGCAGGCGATCTTGATCGGCGAGGTCGCGACGATCTCCGGCGCGATTCCCAGCTGAGCTAGCGTCGAGAACGTCCGGCCCGCGACGCCGGGGTGCGTCTTCATGCCGGCGCCGATCACGCTCACCTTGCCGAGGTCGTCCCGTGAGGTCCACGAGACGCCGAGCCGGTCGAGCGCTGCCGAGGTCTCCGCCGCCTCGGAGCTCCGGCCGGGGCAGAGGCGCTCCCGGCCCGTCTTTCC
>Ga0081538_10000790_pt1 | contig 34416 bp, 31 predicted proteins | sample TabmetS5T2R1_FD_71022 | JGI IMG/M metagenome (GOLD analysis project Ga0081538, IMG submission 71022) | Tabebuia heterophylla rhizosphere microbial communities from the University of Puerto Rico - S5T2R1 | ecosystem: Host-associated > Plants > Roots > Rhizosphere ...
CGCCGGGGCGATCGCCCGGGAGCCGCGGCTGCTGCTGCTGGACGAGCCGTTCAACGGGGTCGACGCCCTCTCCCAGGACCTGCTGCTGGCCGCCCTCGGCCGCCTGCGGGCGGCGGGGGCCGCGGTCGTCATGGCCACCCACGACCTCGGCCTGGCCCACCTGGCCTGCGACGAGGTCTGCCTGTTGAACCGCCACCAGATCGGCTTCGGCCCGATCGGGACCACGCTCACCGCCGACCTGCTGCGCGCCACCTACGGCGGCCAGGCCCTCCGGCTCCGCGGGGACGGGGTCATCGTCGCCCGGCCGTGAACGACCTCCTGTTCGAGCCGTTCACCGTCCCCTACATGCAGCGCGCCCTGGTCGAGGTGCTGGTGCTCGGCGCCCTGGCCGGGGCGGTGGGAGTGCTGGTGGTGCTGCGCCGCCTGGCCTTTGTCGGCGACGCCCTCACCCACACCGTGTTCCCCGGGGTGGTGATCGCCCACCTGCTCGGCCGGTCGCTGCTGGTTGGCGCCCTCGCCTTCGGGGTGCTGACGGCGGTCCTCCTCACCGGGCTGGGCGGCCACCGGCGGGTCGGCAACGACGCCGCCCTGGCCATCCTGCTCACCTCGTTCTTCTCCCTCGGGGTGGTGCTGATCTCCCGGACCCGCGGCTTCACCGCCGACCTGACCGTGTTCCTGTTCGGGCGGGTCCTGGCGATCGACCGCACCGACCTCTACCAGACCCTGGCCGTTGCCGGGATGGCCGCCCTCGTCCTCACCTTGCTGCACAAGGAGCTGGTCCTGCGTGCCTTCGACCCGGAGGCGGCCGCCGCCATGGGCTACCGGACCGGCCGGCTCGACCTGATCCTCAACCTGCTCATCGCGCTGGTGGTGGTGGCCGCCGTCGAGGCGGTGGGCACGGTCCTGGTGATCGCCCTGATCGTGGTCCCGGCGGCCGCCGCCCGGCTGCTGGCCGACCGGGTGGCGGCCATGACCGTCCTGGCCTGCCTGCTCGGCGCCGCCGGGGGCTGGCTGGGGCTGGCCGTCAGCTACGAGGTCTCGATCGACCACGGGATCCGGCTGGCCGCCGGCGCCACCATCGTGGTCGTCCTGGTCGGCCTGTTCCTGCTCGCCGCCGCCCTGGCCCCGCTGCGCCGGCGGGCCAGTTGACCGGCCTGCTCGACGCGTTCGGGGACAGCTTCGCCCGCCGGGCCCTGCTGGAGGCGGTCATGGTCGGCGGGCTGTGCGGCGCCGTCGGGGTGCACGTGCTCCTGCGCCGCCTGCCCTTCTTCACCATGGCCCTCGGCCACGCCACCTTCCCCGGGGTCGTCCTGGCCGCGCTCCTGGGCGTCAGCCTGTTCGCCGGGGCGGCCGCCTTCGGGGCCGTCGTCGTGGTGGTGGTCGCCCTGCTGGGCGCCCGCGACCGGGTCGACGACACCAGTGCCGTCGGGGTCACCCTGTCGGGGGCGTTCGCCCTCGGGGTGCTGCTGCTGTCGGCCCAGGCCGGCTTCTCCAGGGACCTGACCGCCTACCTGGTCGGCTCCATCGTCACCGTGCAGCCGGGCGACCTGGCCACCACCGCCATGGTCGGCGCGGCCGTGCTGGCCACCCTGGCCGCCCTCCACAAGGAGCTGGTCCTCGGCGCCTTCGACCGGGGCGGGCTGGCCGCCCTCGGCTACCCGGTGCTGGCCCTGGACGTCGTCCTGCTGCTGGTGGTCGAGGCCACCGTGGTCACCTCGATCCCGGCCGTGGGCACCATCCTGGCCGTGGCCCTGATCGTCGCCCCGGCGGCCACGGCCCGGCTCTGGACCGAGCGGCTGCGGGCCACCATGGGCCTTGCCGCCACCCTGGGCGCCGCCAGCGGCGTCGTGGGCCTGGTCATCTCCTTCCAGTGGCGGCTCGCCGCCGGCGCCACCATCGTGCTCGTGGCCGCCGCCCTGTTCGCCGTCTCCCTGGTCGTCGCCCCCCGCCACGGCCTCCTGGCCCGCCGCCGCCTGGCGGCCTCGGCGGGCCCGGCCCCGGCCCGCCCCTAGGGCGTCCGCGAGGTGTCGAAGGCCCACTCGGGGCGGTTGGCCCCGGCGGCCATGGCGTGGGCCTTGTGCCAGTGCAGGGAGGCGAAGATCTGCTCGCTGATGGCGTCGATCGGGCCGACGGCGTTGATGCGGACCAGGATGCCCCGGCGCTGGTAGTAGTCGACCAGCGGGTAGGTCTGGCTGGCGAACACCTCGAGGCGGTGGCGGACGGTCTCCTCGGTGTCGTCGGAGCGGTGCTCCTCCCTGGCCCGGCCGGCCAGGCGGGCCAGCAGCTCCTGCTCCTCGATCTCGAAGTAGAGGGTCAGGTCGAAGGGGATCCCCCTGGCCATGGCCCACCGGTAGGCGGCCTCGCCCTGGGCGATGGTGCGCGGGTAGCCGTCCAGCACGTACCCGCCCTCGCCGCTGGCCTCCAGCATCCGGTCCCGGGTCATCTGGATCACGATGTCGTCGGGCACCAGGTCGCCCCGGTCCATGTACTCCTTGGCCACCTGGCCCAGCTCGGTGCCCTTGGCCACCTGCTCCCGCAGCAGGTCGCCGGTGGCGATCCTGGCCAGGTCGAAGTGGTCGGCGATCCGCGTCGCCTGGGTCCCCTTGCCCGCCCCGGGGGGGCCGATCAGCAGCACGCGCATGGCAGGTCCTCCCGGCCGGTCAGTGGTGCTCGGCGGCGTCGGCCTCTTCCTTGGTCTGGTGGACGGTGCCGGGAGGATGCTCGGGCGGGGCGTACACGGTGACCAGGCGCAGCGGGCCGTCGCCGGTGTTGATGAAGTTGTGGCGGGTCCCGGCCGGCACCAGCACCAGGTCGTTGGGGGTGACCCCGGAGGTCCGGCCGTCGAGGACGGCGTCGGCCTGGCCGTCGACGAACACCAGCAGCTGGTCGTTCTCCTCGTGGACCTCCTCGCCGATCTCGCCCCCGGGCGGGATCGTCATGGCCACGATCTGGCTGTGCCGGCCGGTGGCGATCTCGCGCCGGAAGGCGTCGTTGCTCCTGGCCAGCTGGACGATGTCGATGTCGAGGGGCTCGGTCACGGTCGCTCCTCTGCCGGGACGGTGGTGGCGGTAGGCTAGCCGGAGTCGACCAGGCGGGACAGCCCGGCCTGCTCGACGGTCTCCTGGACCGCCCGCGACACCGCCGGCGCGACCCGGCGGTCGAACACCGACGGGATCACGAAGTCGGCGTCCAGCTCCCGCTCGTCGACCAGCGAGGCCAGGCCGCGGGCGGCGGCCGCCTTCATGTCGTCGGTGACGCTGCGGGCCCGGGCGTCCAGCAGGCCCCGGAAGAACCCGGGGAACACCAGCACGTTGTTGATCTGGTTGGGGAAGTCGCTGCGCCCGGTGGCGACCACGGCCACGTTCGGCGGGACCTCGTCCGGCACGATCTCGGGCACCGGGTTGGCCAGGGCGAACACGATCGCCTCGGGGGCCATGGTGGCGGCCAGAGCCGGCGGCAGCGCCCCCGGCCCGCTGACCCCGACGAACACGTCGGCGCCGGCCAGGGCCACCTCCAGCCCGCCGGCCAGCCCGCGGGGGTTGGAGCGCTCCATGAGCTCCCGGCGCTGCGGGTCGAGCTCGCCGGCCCGGCCGGGGTGCAGGATGCCGCCCAGGTCGACCGCCACCAGGTCGCCCACGCCGGCGTGCAGCAGCAGCCTGGCGCAGGCGATCCCGGCCGCGCCCGCCCCCAGCACCACCACCCTGAGGTCCTCCAGCCGCTTCCCGACGACCCGGCAGGCGTTCTCCAGGGCGGCCAGCACCACCACCGCGGTGCCGTGCTGGTCGTCGTGGAACACCGGGATGTCGAGCTCCCGGCGCAGCCGCTCCTCGACCTCGAAGCAGGCCGGGGCGGCGACGTCCTCCAGGTTGATGCCGCCGAACCCGGGCGCGACCGCCTTGGCCACGGCGATCAGCTCCTCCGGGCCGGCGGCGTCGACGCAGATCGGGTAGGCGTCGATGTCGGCGAACTCCTTGAACAGCGCCGCCTTGCCCTCCATCACCGGCAGGGCCGCCGCCGGGCCGATCGCCCCCAGGCCGAGCACGGCCGTGCCGTCGGTGAGCACGGCCACCGAGTTCCCCTTGACCGTCAGGTCCCAGACCCGCTCGGGGTCGGCCGCGATCGCCTGCGACACCCGGCCCACCCCTGGGGTGTAGGCCACCGACAGGTCGTCGGGGGTCTTCAGCGGCAGCTTGGGGACCACGGCCAGCTTGCCGCCCTGGTGGGCCAGGAAGGTGCGGTCGCCCACCTCGAGCACGCGCACGCCCTCGACCGCGTCGGCCTTCTCCGTGAGCTCCCGGGCGTGGGCCTCGTTGCGGCAGGTGACCGTCACCTCCCGCAGGACCTTGCGGCCGAACTGGCCCACCAGGTCGATGTTGCCGATGTCGCCGCCGTCCTCGCCGATGGCGGTGGTCACCCGCCCCAGGGTCCCGGGCGTGTCCGACAGCTCCAGGCGCAGCACCAGCACGTAGCCCGTGCGCGGACCGGTCCCTCCCATGGCGACCCCCGTGTCCCGGCGACCCTGGTAGGTGCCAGTATGTCCCGGTGAGGCCGGGGGCATGCGGGAGGGCATGGTGATCGGGGTCGGGCTGATCGGCTACGGGCTGGGCGGGGCGGCGTTCCACGCGCCGCTGATCCAGGCCGAGCCCGGGCTGCGCCTGCACGCCGTGGTGACCAGCCGGGCCGGCCAGCTGCGGCGCGACCACCCGGGCGTGCGGGTGGTGGCGTCGCCCGCCGAGCTGCTGGAGGACCCGGCGGTCGAGCTGGTGGTGGTGGCCGTCCCCAACGCCGAGCACCACCGGCTGGCCGCGGCGGCCCTGGGGGCCGGGCGGCACGTGGTCGTGGAGAAGCCGTTCACCCTCTCCACCGCCGACGCCGACGAGCTGATCGCCCTGGCCGAGGCGGCCGGCCGGCGGCTCAGCGTGTTCCACAACCGCCGCTGGGACAGCGACTTCCTCACCGTCCGCCGCTGCCTGGACACCGGCCTGCTCGGCCAGGTGTCGACCCTGGTGTCGCGCTACGACCGCTTCCGCCCCGTCCCCAAGGGCAGCTGGAAGGAGGAGGACGTGCCCGGCTCGGGGCTCCTCTGGGACCTCGGGCCGCACCTGATCGACCAGGCGCTCCAGCTGTTCGGCCTGCCCGCGACGGTCTGGGCCGACCTCGGCGTCCAGCGTCCCGGGGTCGCGGCCGTCGACTACGTGCACCTGGTCCTGGGCTACGGGCGGCTGCGGGTGCTGCTGCACGCCGGCATGGAGGTGCGCGACCCGGGCCCGCGCTTCGAGGTCCACGGCGACCGGGGGTCGTTCCTCACCTGGGGCCTGGACCGCCAGGAGGCGGACGGCACCCTCACCGGCGAGGTCGCCGGCCTCGAGCTGCGGGGCCGGCTGGCCGGCGTGCCCGCCGCCCACCAGGCCTTCTACGCCGCCATGGCGGCCGCCGTGGCCGGCGACGGCCCGGTCCCGGTGGCGCCGTCCGAGGCCCGCGACACCGTGCTGGTCATCGAGCACGCCCTGGCCAGCGCCGCCGACGGCCGGGTGGCCCGGGTCGCCCCCGAGGCCTAGAGGAACCGGCGCAGGAAGCGGGTGGAGGCCGGCAGGGCCTCCTCGGGGGCACCCCGCAGGCGGCACTCGAAGGTCAGCCAGCCGTCGTAGCCGACGGCCCGCAGGGCGTCGAACACGCCGGCGAAGTCCATGTGGCCGGTGCCGGGCTGGAGCCGGTTGGTGTCGTCGACGTGCACGTGGGCGATCCGCGGCCCGGTGGCCAGGATGGCCGCGGCCAGGTCGTCCTCCTCGATGTTCATGTGGAACAGGTCGGCGCAGACCCGGACCGAGCCCACCCCGACCGCCCGCTCGACCTCCTCGCCAAGGCTCACCGCCTGCTCCAGCCGGTTGACCATGTAGTCCTCGTAGCGGTTGATCGGTTCCACGGCCAGCCACACGCCCTCGGCGGCGGCGTGCTCCCCCAGCTCGACCAGCGCCTCCAGCAGCACCTTGCGGTCCTCGGCGGGCTGCCGGGGCGGGGTGAACGGCGGCAGGCGCAGGCTGAACATGCCCCAGCTGGCCGGGGTCAGGACCCCGGCCCCGCCCAGCTCGGCGACGACGCTGAGCTGGGCGCGCAGCTGGTCGACGGCGTCGCGGCGGCGGGCGGCGTCGAAGTCGCCGATGAAGTGGTCGGTCTCGGGGCAGGCGGTGGCCATGACCACCCCGGCCCGGGCGGCCGCCCGCAGCTCGGGCAGCCGGGCGGCGAACCGGCCGTCGCCGCGGGCCCGCAGCTCGATCCCGGCGAAGCCGGCGCCGGTGGCGAACTCCCACTTCTCCTCGAGGCTGCCCCCGGGCAGCAGCTGCTCCTGGCAGGAAAGCTTCATGCTCACCGACTCCCCTCGGACGTAGCCTTGGCAAGCATAGATCCCGGGAAGGAGCCACCTCCGCCATGCCCCGCACCCTCGTGCTCGACGGCCCCCGCCGGCTGCGGCTGGCCGACCACCCGACCCGCCCGCTGCGCCCGGGCGAGATCCGGCTGCGGGCCCGGCTCAGCGGCATCAGCCACGGCACCGAGCTCAGCCTGTACCGCGGCACCTCGGCCTTCACCGACAAGGTCTTCGACCGCGGCCTGCGGGCCTTCGTGCACCCGCCGGCCGGCAGCGCCGCCGCCTACCCGGTGACCCTCGGCTACGAGATGGTCGGCGAGGTCACCGAGGTCGCCCCGGACGTGACCGAGGTCAAGGTGGGCGACCTGGTCCACACCGGCACCCCCCATCAGGAGGAGACGGTCCTGGACGTGGCCGCCTCCCTGGAGGCCACCTACCCGCTGGTGCGGCTGCCGACCGCCGAGCGTCCCGAGCGGGCCCTGTTCATCAGCCTGGCCGCGGTCGCCCTCCAGGCCGTCCACGACGCCGAGATGAAGCTCGGGGACGCGGTCAGCGTGCACGGGCTCGGGGCCATCGGCCTGCTGACGGTGCAGATGTGCCGGCTGGAGGGGATCCAGAACGTGTTCGCCCTCGACCCCGACCCGGCCAGGCGCAAGCTGGCCGCCGAGCTGGGGGCCAGCCACACCCTCGACCCGTCCGAGGAGCCGGCGGTCGGCCTCCAGATCCGCGAGCTGAACCGGGGCCACGGCGTGGACGTGGCCGTCGAGGTCTCCGGCAGCGACCGGGGCCTCCAGGGCGCCCTGGAGGCGGCCGGGCTGGGCGCGACGGTGGTGGCGGCCGGCTTCTACCAGGGCGGGGCCGCCAACGTGCGCCTGGGCGAGGAGTTCCACCACAACCGGCTGTCGCTGATCGCCTCCATCGGCGCCTGGGGCGCCCCCGACCGGCACGCCCCCCTGTGGGACCGGCGCCGGGTCATGGACACCGCCGCCCGGCTGCTCTACACCGACCGGGTGTCGGTGGAGGGGCTGCTCGGCCGCCGGTTCCCGTTCGACCAGGCGCCGGCCGCCTACCGCTGGATCGACGAGCACCCCCGGGCCGCGGTCAAGGTCGCCCTCACCTACCGGTGACCCCGGCGCGTTGACGCCCCGTCCGCTGTCGCCACAATGAGAGCGGTCGCGCGGGTCGATCGATCATCTCGGGGGTGAGGCGGTGGCGGCCCCGGCGGAGCGGATCCCGCCCTGGGACCGGGTCCTGGCCTGGGCCGGGCGCCGCCCCGAGCGGGTCTTGGGCTACAACCCCTGGCAGCTCGGGGCGCACGTGCTCCACACGGCGCTGCGCCACCGGGTCACCGGCCCGGCCGCCGAGATGTCGTTCTTCGCCATGCTGACCCTGGTCCCCCTCACCGTGGCCGTGGGCGCGGCCCTGGGCGTGATCCAGCGGTTCGTCGGCCCGGAGAAGATCGCCAGGGGCCAGGACGCCGCCATCGGGGTGGTCCGGGTCGTCATCAGCCCGCAGCTGACCGACGGGGTGGTCGACCCGTTCGTCCGGGCCCAGCTGAGCCAGCAGCGTGGCCGGGCGGCCGTCGGCGGGCTGCTGCTGACCTGGTGGATGGCCGGCCGCCTGTTCGCCGCCACCAGCCGCGCCCTCGACACCGCCTACCACGAGCGGCACCAGCGCCTGTCGGTCCACCAGCGGCTGATCGCGCTCGGGTTCGCCTTCGTCTCGGTGGTGGTGGTCGTCCTGACCCTCGGCATCATGGTCGACGCGCCGTTCCTCGACGAGAACCGGGCCAGGGACATCGGGATCAGCCGGGCCCTGGCCACCGCCTGGTACGTCGCCCGCTGGCCGGTGGTCCTGCTGGTCCTGGCGGCGTTCCTGCTCTGCCTGTACCGGTTCGCCCCCACCGTCCGGCACTCCTGGCGGTTCCTGGTGCCGGGGGCCGTCCTCGGCGTGGTCCTGTGGATCCTGGCCGCCGTCGGCTTCCGGATCTACCTGGCCTTCAGCAGCGACACGGCCACCGGGGCGGTGGTCAACGACGAGCGGGTGGTCATCATCGGCCGGGCCGTGGGGGCGGTGGTCGCCACCGTCCTGTGGACCTACTTCTCCAGCGTGGCCATCCTGGTCGGCAACGAGCTGAACGCCGAGCTGGCCCACCTACGCGGCCTGGACGGCTAGGGCTCGGCGCAGCAGCTTGCCCGAGGGCGTCCGGGGGATGGCCTCGGCGAAGCGGACGGCCCGGAGCCGCTTATGGGGCGCCACCCGCTCGGCCACCCAGGCCAGCAGCTCGTCGGGGTCGGGGTCGGCGCCGGGACGGGGCACGACCACGGCGACCGGGACCTCGCCGTGGTCGGGGTCGCCGCGGCCCAGGACGGCCGCGTCGGCCACCGCCGGGTGGGCGGCCAGGACCGCCTCCAGCTCGGCCGGGGCGACCTGGTGGCCGCTGACCTTGATGAGCTCCTTGAGCCGGTCGACGATGACCAGGTTGCCGTCGCCGTCGACCATTCCGAGGTCGCCGGTGCGCAGCCAGCCGTCCGGGTCGACCATGGCCGCGGTGGCCTCGGGGCGGTGCAGGTAACCGGCCATCACCTGCGGCCCCCGGACCAGCAGCTCGCCCGGCCGGCCGGCCCCGAGGTCACGGCCGGTCTCCGGGTCGACCACCCGCAGCTCGGTGTTGGGCATGACCCGGCCGACCGTGCCCGGGACGCCGCCGGCGTCCCGGTCGGGCATGCTCACCCCGACGGTCGTCTCGGTCAGCCCGAAGGCCTGGCCGACGGTCGCGCCCGGCAGCCTGGCCGCCAGCGCCCGCTGGGCGGCCGCGGGCAGCGCCGCCCCGCCGCAGACCACCAGCTCCACCGATCCCAGGTCGGCGTCGGCGGCCAGCGGGTGGGCGACCAGGGCCCGCAGCATCAGCGGGGCCCCGACCAGGACGGTGACCCGGTGGCGCCCGACCAGCTCGAGGAACCGGACCGGGTCGAAGCGGGGCATGGTGACCACGGTCGCGCCCGCGCACAGGGGGACGGCCAGGGTGACCAGGAACCCCATGATGTGGGAGAACGGCGCCACCGCGAGCAGGGTGTCGCGCTCGCCGACCCGCAGCCCGGCCGAGACCTGGCGGACCGAGGTGACCAGGTTGGCGTGGGTCAGCAGCACGCCCTTGGGCAGCCCGGTTGTCCCGCTGGAGTAGGGGAGCAGCCCGACGGCGGCGGCCGGGTCCAGCCGCGGCCGGGGCCGGAGGGGTCCGGGGAACCCCGAGGGGGTGCCCCGGTGGGTCGGGGCGCCGCCGGTGGCCAGCAGGTCGAGGATGGAGGTGGCGGCCAGGGCGCCGGAGCCCGCGTCGGCCGCGGGCTCGGCCTGGCCGAGCACGACCAGCTCCCGGACTCCGGCCGCGGCGGCCGCGGCCCGGGCCGCCGGCACCAGCGGCGGGACGGTGACCAGGACCGAGGCCCCGGCGTCGGCCAGCTGGACGGTCAGCTCCGGCTCGGTGCAGCCCGGGCTGGCGCCGGTCACGGTCCCGCCGGCGGCCATGGCGCCCAGGGCCACCCCGGCCCACTGGGGCAGGTTGGGCGCCCACAGGGCCAGCACGTCCCCGGGCCGGAAGCCGCGGGCGGCCAGCCCGGCCGCCACCCCCCGGACCCGCTCGCCCAGCAGCCGGTAGCCGACCGTCGCCCCCGACGGGCCGTCGACCAGGGCCGGCCGGTCCCCGGACCGGGCCGCGGCCGCCAGGACCATCTCGTGCAGGGTCGTCCCCCCGACCTCGACCGGTGCATATGGGCTTGTCCACATGGCCGCGACCTCCAGCGTTTGACACGTGTAAACTACGGCGCCCTTTGACACGTGTCAATACCGAGGGGCATCCTGGGGGGCATGGCCGTGACCGGGAACGACACCCGCGCCCGGATCCTCGACACCGCCTGGGCCCTGGTGCGGGAGCGGGGGATCGGGGCGGTCACCGTGGCCGACATCGCCGCCGCCACCGGCGTCTCCCGCCAGCTGCTCTACGTGTACTTCGAGAACCGGGCCGGGCTGCTGGTGGCCATGGCCCGCCGCCACGACGTCCGCAGCGGCTTCGCCGGCCGGGCCGCCGAGGCCGCCGGGCTGCCGCCGGTGGAGGCGCTGGAGCGGCTGCTGCGGCTGTGGTTCGGGTACGTGCCCGAGATCCTCCCCGTGGCCAGGGCGCTGGAGGCGGCCGCCGTCAACGGCGACGAGGGTGGGGTGGCCTGGCGCGACCGGATGGGCGACCTCAGGGAGCTGTTCGCGGGCGCCGTGGCCCGCCTTGCCCGAGACGGCCGCCTGGCCGAGGGCTGGACGGTGCCGGCGGCGGCCGACTGGGTCTGGGCCCGGGCCCAGCCCTCGACCTTCTCCCACCTGGTCGGCGACCGGGGCTGGCCGGCCGGCGACTACACCGAACGGGCCGTCCGCTCGGTCCTGGCCGAGGTGGTCAGCCCCCCGGCCTGACCGCCGGGGCGGCGGTGGGCGGGCCGGGGCCGGCCCCGGCGGCGACCCGCAGCAGGTCGCGGACCGTCGACCAGCGCTGGAGGCGGACCCTGGCCGTCCACGGCCCGAGGGCCGGGGGGACGAGCACGCGCAGGGCCAGGGGGAGCAGCCGGAACTCGAGCGGCGTGGCCAGCGCGGCCGCCTCCCCGTCGATGCCGGCGGGCAGCTCGGGCAGGTCGGCCGAGACCCGCAGGCTGGTGGTGGTCCACTGGGCCCAGCCGCCGCCGCGCCCGGGGCGGCCGCCCCGGGCCAGGGCGGTGGTGGCCAGCCCGGCCAGGGCGGCCCCGGTCCGGGCCCGCAGCGCCGACACCTGGAGCAGCCCACCGTCCAGCCGCTCGCGGACGCCGTTGAGCTCGTAGCGGTTGGCCGCCACCAGCAGCACCAGCACGTCGGGGTGGCGGCGGCCGCCGGCGTCGCGCAGGTCGACCCGGAGCAGCTCGCGCTCGCCGCGCAGCGACGCCGGCAGCACGGCGTGGGCGGTGGCCAGCTTCCCGGCCCGGTAGCGGGGGTCGGCGACCAGGTCGGCGTAGGCCCCCAGGGACACGTTGTTCAGGAACGTCCGGTCCCCGACCATCCCCACGTCGACCCGGCGCTCCGGCCCGGTGAAGGCCGCAAGGGCGGCCACCGGGTCCGACCGGTCCAGCCCGAGGTCGCCGGCGAAGTGGTTCCTGGTCCCCGACGGCACGCACACGAACGGCACGTCGGCCTCCACCGCCACCGCCGCCACCCCCCCCAGCGACCCGTCCCCCCCGGCCACCCCGACCGCGTCCGCCCCCTCGGTGACCGCCCGCCGAGCCAGCGCCCCCGGGTCGTCCCCCTCGGCCAGCACCTGCACCCGAACCCCACGCGCCCGCGCCGCCTCCACCAGCCCGACCCGCCCCGCCTTCCCGTCCCCCGACCAGGGGTTCACCAGCAGCCACGGCCTCCTCGGCCCCGGTGCGCCCTCCGCCGCCCCGGGCATGGCGGAGCCCGACCCGCCGTGCTCGGGCCCCGGCCTGGGCGGGCGGAGGGCGTGGCGGGCGGCGGTGGCGTAGGTGACCGCGCCGGCCACGACGGCCAGGGCGCCGGCGGCCTGGCGGTAGCCGAACTCGACCAGGCCGAGGAGGACGTTGGCGGCGGCCAGGGTGGCGATGGCCAGGTTGAGCCACCGCTTCCAGACCCTGCGGGTGGTGAAGGCCCACCAGGCCGTGGCGGCCAGGACGGCCACGCTCAGGACCGTCCCCACCACCAGCTGGAGGAGCTGGGTGCGGCTGCCCACCAGCACCTGGGCCAGGCCGGCGACCAGCAGCGCCAGCGCCGCCAGGGCGGCCACGGCCCACAGCCGCGAGGTCGCGCGAACTCTGGCGCCGCCCGTCATACGATCATTCTGTCGTCCAGGCAGATCTCGACCCAAGGAGCGGTCCGATCGACAGCCAGCGTTCCGACGCCCTCGTGTTCTTCGGCGCCACCGGCGACCTCGCCTACAAGGAGATCTTCCCCGCCCTCCAGGCGCTGGTGCAGCGCAACCGCCTCGACGTGCCGATCATCGGCGTGGCCAAGTCGGGGTGGAACCTCGACCGGCTCCGCAAGCGGGCCCACGACAGCCTCAAGCAGCAGGGCAAGGTCGACGAGGAGGCGTTCGCCAAGCTGTCGGGGCTGCTGCGCTACCTCGACGGCGACTACAACGACCCCCGGACCTTCCAGCGGCTCCGCAAGGAGCTGGGCGACGCCGAGCGGCCGCTGCACTACCTGGCCATCCCCCCGAGCATGTTCGCCACGGTGACCGAGGGGCTGGCCGCCGGCGGCTGCATCCACCAGGCCCGGGTGATCGTGGAGAAGCCGTTCGGCCGCGACCTGGCGTCGGCCCGGGAGCTGAACCGGATCCTGCACCGCCACCTGCCCGAGGACCGCATCTTCCGGATGGACCACTTCCTGGGCAAGGAGCCGATCCAGAACATCCTCTACCTGCGCTTCGCCAACGCCCTGCTGGAGCCGGTCTGGAACGCCCGCTACATCAGCCAGATGCAGGTCACCATGGCCGAGGACTTCGGCGTCCAGGGCCGGGGCGCCTTCTACGAGGAGGCCGGCGCCATCCGCGACGTCCTCCAGAACCACCTCCTCCAGGTGCTCGCCCTGCTGGCGATGGACGCCCCGGCGGTCCACACCCCCGACGCCACCCGCCTGGAGCGGGCCCGGCTGATCGAGGCCATCCGCCCCCTCGACCGCTCCAGCGTGGTCCGCGGCCAGTTCCGCGGCTACCGCGACGAGCCGGGGGTGGCCCCCGACTCCGGCGTCGAGACCTACGTGGCCGCCCGCCTGCACATCGACACCTGGCGCTGGGCCGGGGTGCCGTTCCACATCCGCGCCGGCAAGCGCCTGCCGGTGACCGACACCGAGGTCATGGTCGAGTTCCGGCGCCCGCCCCTGGAGCTGTTCGGGGAGCTGATCCCGGCCCGCTCCAACCACCTGCGCCTGCACCTGGGCCCCGACGTCCGCATCGAGCTCGGCCTGCGGGTCAAGCTCCCCGGCGAGCACCTCATCGGCGAGGACGTGGAGCTGGAGGCGACCAACCGGCCGATGGGCGGCCGGCCCCCCTACGAGCGCCTGCTCGGCGACGCCATGGAGGGCGACACCGAGCTGTTCGCCCGCGAGGACGCCATCGAGGCCGAGTGGCGGGTCGTCGACCCGGTGGTCGGCGACGACGCCACCCCCCTGTACCAGTACGACCCGGGCACCTGGGGCCCCGAGGAGGCCAACCAGCTCGTCGCCGACGACGGCGGCTGGTCGGAGCCCAGCTGAGCCCGGAGCCCGGCTCAGCGCCGCCTGGTCATCATCCGGTCCCTGGTCAGGCCGGTCCGCGCGCCCGAGCCCCCTCCCTGGGCGGTGACCGACGCCGTCCGCCGCCCCGAGCCCTTGTGCCGCTTGCCAAGCGTCACCTTGACCAGGAAGACGTCGTACCCGCCGGCGTTGGCGGTCTGGTAGGCGCCCGGGGTCACCGGGAAGTCGGTCGAGTTGGTGAAGCCGGGGATGAAGTAGTTGCCCCTGCCGTCGAGCCAGGAGCCGGCCCCGACGCTGCCGTCGTCGTCACTGCCGCCCAGGAAACTGCCGAACCGCAGACGTGACCCGTCCCGGCTGAGCAGGACCAGGAAGGCGTCGGCGGGGCCGCCGCCGTAGTCGGCCTGGAACGCCCCACCGGTCACCGGGAAGTCGGGCGAGCCGGTGAGCCCGGGCACGTGGGCGACGCCGTGGCGGTCGACCCGGACCGACCCGGCGATGTCGACCTCGCTGCCGCCCAGGTAGGTCGAGTACACCGCCCTGGTGCCGGTCCGATTCAGCTTGGTCACATATCCGTCCAGGTCGCCGCCCTGGAAGGTCGTCTGGAAGGCCCCGGGCGTCACCGGGAAGTCGGCCGAGCTGGTCAGGCCGGGGATGTAGGCGCTGCCGGAGCGGTCGGTGGTGAGGTCGAAGACGTCCTCCTCGCCCTCGCCGCCCAGGTAGGTCGAGTACACCAGGGCCGTGCCCCTGCGGTTCAGCTTGGCCGCCCAGGCGTCGCTCGGCCCGCCGCCGAAGTTGGGCTGGAACGCCCCCGGGCTGGTCGGAAAGTCGGTCGAATCGGTGAAGCCGTCGATGTAGAAGTTGCCGGCCGCATCGAGCTCCCCGTCGTGGGCGCCGTCGGCGCCGGAGCCGCCGATGAAGGTGGAGTGGACCAGGCGGGCGCCGTCGCGCCGCAACGTGGTCACGAACCCGTCGCTCGGCCCGCCGCCGAAGCTGGTCTGAAAGGCTCCTGGGGTGGTGGGGAAGTCGCTGGAGCCGGTGTCGCCCTCGACGTGGACGTTGCCGGCCCGGTCGAAGAACGAGATGAAGCCACGGTCGAACCCGGTACCGCCCAGGTAGGTCGAGAACAGTAGCCTGGAGCCCTTGGCGTCGAGCTTGGTCACGAACGCGTCGTTGTCGCCGCCGGCGAAGGCGGGCTGGAACGCTCCCGGGGTGGTGGGGAAGTCGCCGGAGCTGGTGTCGCCGGTCACGACGACGTTGCCATGGCGGTCGACGTCCAAGCCGAGGGCGGCGTCGGCGGCGTCGCCGCCGAGGTAGGTCGACCACACCAGCGCCGACCCGGACCGGTCGAGCTTGGTCACGAAGACGTCCTGGTCCCCGCGCAGCCGCCGCTGGAACGCCTTGCCGGTGGTGGGGAAGTCCGGGGAGGTGGTGAAGCCGGTGACATAGAAGTTGCCGTGGCGGTCGATGTCGCTCCAGATGGGGTTGTCGTCGCCCGAGCCGCCCAGGTAGGTCGAGTAGCGGATCACGGGGTCGATGACCAGCGGCACGGTGGGGTCGTAGCCGGCGACGGCGAAGCCGACCCGCTGGTCGCCGTGGAGCAGGTAGCGTCCCGGCAGCTCCCTGGTGGCCCCGTCGACCTGCTGGCGGACGACCGGTGGGGCCTGGCGGAGCCGGTGGCCGCCGGCGTCCAGGACCAGGGCGCCGGCGCCGTCGACGGCCAGCCGCCCCGCCCCGGTGTAGCGCAGCCGGATGCCGGTGGGGTCGACGCCGGGGGCCAGGGTCAGGTCGAACTCGAGCTCGCCGGCGCGGTTGGCGTACCAGTCGAGGTCGACCCCGTCGTACAGCCCGCGGTAGGTCACCCGGGCGTAGTGGGGCACGCCGGTGAGCCAGCCGCCGGGGTCCTCGCCCCGCAGGTAGTTGCTGACCCCGGCCAGCCGGCCGTGGCCGCTGACCACCGGGTCGGGGTTGGCGCCCTCGAAGGCCAGCCCGATGACCGTCTCCGTGGCCGGCCTGGACGGCTTGGCGGCGGGCGAGCCGTCGGTGCGGCCGGCGGGGCGGCGCAGCTTGAGGACCGCCCCGTCGCCGGTCATGAGCATGGTGTAGCCCTGCCCCCGGGACAGGAACCGCACCTGGCCGTCGGCCTGACCCAGGTTGGGCTCGAACCGCGGCGCCAGGGCCGCCTCGACGGTGCCGGGAGCGCCCGCGGGCGGCCCGGTGGCCGGACGGGCACCGGTGGACAGGTCGGGCGCGGCGCGGAACGCCGCGAACACCAGGGCGGCCGCCGTCCCGACGGCGGCCGTGATGACAAGGATTCGCCGCATGCCTCCCCCTCTCTGAGGCCGGCGTCGTCGGCGTGGCGACCCGGCAGGCCGAACGCTAGCCCCAGCCGGGCACCCGCACAAGATCGGCCGAACTACGTAGCTCGGGCGGGCTGGCCAGGGCGGGACAGGGTGACCAGGGAGACGGCGATCATGACCGCCGCCACCAGCCCGGTGAGCAGGACCGGCTCGGGGGAGAAGGTCGAGGCCAGGACGAGCACGGTGGCGACGGGGACGACCGCGCCGGGCCAGCGGCCCAGGTGGTGGGGGGCCACCTGGAGGGCCCAGACGGCCAGGAGGAACAGGGCGACCGGGATGGTGAAGGTGGCGGCGGCCGCCCGGGGGCCGACGGCCGCGTGGTGGGTGACGGCGTCCACATTGACGGCCAGGCCGGCCCCGACGGCCGCGGCCGAGGCGAACACCAGGTAGTGGCCGTAGCCCCAGACGATCCCGGCCCGCAGCGAGGTCAGGAGCTCGTGCGCCTCCTTGGCGAAGTACAGCCACCACATGGCGAACACGGTCAGCAGCCCGCCCGCCGCCGTGGTGGCCAGGTCGGCCAGGGCCGCGTGCTCGTCCAGGGCGGCCTGGACGGCCAGGGTGGAGGAGAGCACGCACTCGCCGAGGACGATCAGGGTGAACAGGCCGTAGCGTTCGGCGATGTGGCGGGGGTGCCAGGTGGTCGGGGCGGCCCGCTCGGCCCAGACGGGGACGGCCAGCTCGGCCGCGACTAGGACCAGGAAGCCGGCGTAGCCGGGGTCCTCGGGCAGCAGCAGGCGCAGGACCCAGCCGACCTGCACGGCGGCGACGCCGACGGCGAAGCGCAGCGAGCTGCGCCGGTGCGGGGGGTCGCCGGCGGCCGCCCGCAGCCACTGGGCGACCATGGCCAGGCGCATGACCACGTAGCCGAGGGTGATGACGGCGAAGTCGCCGCCGGTCATGGCGTCGGGCACGCCGGCGGCCAGGATCAGGGCCCCGGCGATCTGCACCAGGGTGGTCAGCCGGTAGGCGACGTCGTCGGTGTCGTAGGCCGAGGCGAACCAGGTGAAGTTCACCCACGCCCACCAGATGGCGAAGAACACCGAGGCGTAGCCGACCACCCCGTCGCCGACGTGGCCGGCGGCCACCTCGTGGTGGAGGGTGTCGGCGGCCTGGGCGACGGCGACCACGAAGCACAGGTCGAAGAACAGCTCCAGCACGGTGGCGCTGCGGTGCTCCTCGCCGGGCGGCCGGGCCGCCATCGGCCGGTGCCACGGGCCGGCCGTCCCGGCCCGGTGGCCGGCCCCGTCCGCCTGGTCGGCTCGCATCGGCCGATGATATCGGCCGGGCCGCTCAGCGGCCGAGGGTGGCGAACACGATCACGTTGTCGCGGTAGTGGCGCACGGCCCGGTCGAAGCTGCCGCCGCAGGTCACCAGGCGCAGCATCGGGGTCAGGGTCGGGTAGTAGACGTCGGCGGTGGGGAAGCGCCGCTTGGGGTACTGCTCGACCCGCTGGACGAGGAACCGGACCCGCGAGCCGTCGGCCCGCACGACCTCGACCCGGTCGCCGCGGCGCAGCTCGCGGAGCCGGTAGAACACCGCCGGCCCCGACCTGGAGTCGACGTGGCCGAGGATGACCGCCGACCCCGGGTCGCCGGGCCGGGTGCCCCCGGCGTACCAGCCGGCCTCCCGCCACTGGCGGGGACCGGTCGGGACGTCGACGGCGCCGTGGTCGTCCTTGCCGAGGCGCTGGAGGGAGGAGGACACCCTGATCCGGGCGATCTCCAGCCGCACCGGGACCGGGGTGCCCCGGTAGCGACGGACGGAGCGGAACTCGCGGGCGGCCTCGCGTCCGGGGGCCGGCCGGTCCTGGGTGTCGACGGTGCTGGAGATCCCGGCGTAGCGGGCCCGGGGGCCGCCGCAGCCGGCCAGGGCCACGGCCAGCAGGAGCAGGGCCAGCGCGACCGCGGTGGCCGGGCGTCGGCGCCTGCTCCCGCTCATCTCATGGGTGGGCGTGGCCGGCCATGCCGCCGCCGCCGGTCTTGGAGCCGCCGGCCGGCATGGCGTTGGCCATCACCTTCTCGATGGCGTCGACCAGCACGTTGGCCACGCCCAGCATCTGCTGGTAGCCCTCGTCCTGGGCCTGCTGGGCCCGGGTGTAGTCCTTGGCCGCGTAGGCGTCGGCCTGGTTGATCAGGTGGGTGTCGTGGGCGGTGATGGCCTCGGTCAGCGGGTCGGTGGTGAGCACGTTGCGGACGACGTCGCTGAAGTACAGGGCCAGCCGCTCGGCGAACCCGTCCAGGTTCTCCTTGGCCACCGCCTTGGCGGCCTCGTCCTTGTCGGCGACCGCGGTCGTGTAGGCCATCAGCCCCTCGACGTGGTTGGCCCAGGCGCGCTGGAACTCGGCCGCCTTCTGGGGGCCGACGATCCCGCTCATCGCCTTGGTCAGGGTGGCCGTGTTGGCGTTGACCTGGGCGGCGGCGGCCTGGAACTCGGAGGAGCCGGCGAAGGTGGCCCGCTGGGCGTCCACCACCAGCTCCATGTGCTCGCCCAGCAGCATGGCAAAGGCCGACCGGAGCTTCTCCGGGGCGGCGTCCAGGCCGGCCGCCTCCTTGGCCGGCAGGCTGGCCCTGGCCAGGGTGGTCCCGGCGCCGTAGGTGCGCTGGTAGGCGTCGCGTTCCAGCTTGTAGGCCCGCCGGTAGTTCCTGGCCGCGTAGGCGTCGACCTGGTCCATCAGCTCGGTGACCCGGGCCTGGGCAGTCCTGGTGGCCTCGGCCGCCTGGACCCGGCCGCCGCTGGCCCCCTCGAGCCAGCTGCCCCAGTCCTTGCAGCTGTCGAGCATGGCCGTCCGCGCCTCCTGGGTGCCGGCGCTGTCGCCGCGGGCGGCGCCGTCGGCGTAGGCGGCCAGGTCGTCGGTGTAGCCCTTCCAGAGCTGCTGGAACCGGTCGGCCTGGGCGCCGTCGAAGGTGGCCCCGACCACCTGGTGCAGGGCGTCGGTGTTGGCGGCGAGCGAACTCTGGACGACCTGTCGCAGGTCGGGGGTCTTGGCGACCTCGCTGCGGGCCAGCCGCATGGCCAGCAGGGCGTGCTGCCCGAGCAGCTGCTCGAACCGGCCGCGCACCTCCCTGGGGGACGCGTCGGGGGCCAGGGGGGTCGGGGTGGTGTGTTGGTGGGCGGTGGTGGTGGCGGTGGCCGCCGCCGGTGCCGGGGAGTCGTTCCCCCGGCTCGACGTGCAGCCGGCCGCGGCCATTGCCGCGACGGTGGCCAGGGCGGTCAGTCCAGCTCGAACCCGCACGATGCCCCTCCCAGAAAATCGGCTAGTTCAGCCCGTAGGCCAGTATGGGAAGGTCGGCGAGTTTTCGCATCGTATGTTCTGACGAGGCTCGACGTACCTTCCGGCCGCGAACGGCGTCCTCGCTCCGGGTTTGCCCGCCCCGACGGGCCTATCCTCGGGAGATGGCCCCAGAGCAGCTGTCCCCGAACCGGCACCGCCAGCACACCGCCCGGTTCCGGGACCGGTTCTGGCTCAGCCTGGTCCTGAAGCTACGGCAAGATGCTCCAGAACCTGGGCTGGGCCACCGGCTCCGCCATCGTCGTCGCCCTCAACGCCCAGCTCCTGCGCCGCCTCGACCTCCAGCAGAGGAGATGATCGCCATGACCGACACGGCGCCCGGCTCCGGTGCGGTGAGCGCCATCACCATGGAGGAGCTGGCCCTGGCGGCCCGCAACCACGGCATGCCGCTGGAGGCCCTGCGCTACGACCTCACCCCCGTGGGCCTGCACTACCTGCTGATCCACTTCGACATCCCCGAGGCCGACGAGCGTACCTGGCGGCTGGAGCTCGGCGGGCACCTGGCCGCGCCGCGCAGCCTGACCATGGAGGAGCTGCGGCGCCGGCCCGAGGTAACCGTGCCGGTGACCATGGAGTGCGCCGGCAACGGCCGGGCCCGGCTGGACCCGCGGCCGGTCAGCCAGCCCTGGCTCGAGGAGGCGGTGGGCACGGCCGAGTGGACGGGCACGCCGCTGCGGCCCCTGCTCGAGGAGGCCGGGATCGGCCCCGGGGCCGTGGAGGTCCTGTTCGCCGGGGCCGACCGGGGCGTCCAGGGCGGCCTGGAGCAGGACTACGAGCGCAGCCTGCCGCTCGCCGAGGCGATGCGGGAGGAGGTCCTGCTCGCCTGGGGGGTCAACGGCCGGCCCCTGCCGCCCCAGCACGGCTACCCGTTGCGGCTGGTCGTGCCCGGCTGGTACGGCATGACCTCGGTCAAGTGGCTGCGCCGGATCAGCGTGCTCACCGAGCCGTTCGGCGGCTACCAGCAGACCGGCAGCTACCTGCTCCACACCTCCGAGGACGACCCGGGCACGCCCGTGACCCGCATCCAGCCCCGGTCGCTGCTGGTGCCGCCCGGCATCCCCTCCTTCGAGTCCCGCGAGCGGTTCTGCGCCCCCGGCCGCCACCTGCTGACCGGCCGGGCCTGGTCCGGCCTGGCCCCGGTGGCGGCCGTCGAGGTCAGCACCGACGGCGGCCACACCTGGCGGCCGGCCCGACTGGACCGCCAGCCGTCGCCCTGGGCCTGGGCCGGCTGGTCCTTCGACTGGGAGGCGACCCCCGGCACCTACGAGCTCTGCTCGCGGGCCACCGACGCCGCCGGCAACACCCAGCCCACCGAGCCGCCCTGGAACACCGGCGGCTACGCCAACAACGCCGTCCACCGGGTCCCGGTCACCGTCCGCTGAGCACGGCTCCCGTCACAGGCGACGGGCCAGGTCGGCCAGGAGCTCGGGCCAGTGGTCGTCGTTGTAGTCGGTCCCGAACCGGACCAGCACCAGGTCGCGTCCGGGGCGACGTAGATGAACTGCCCGTGGTTGCCCTGGCCCCAGAAGTCGGTGCGGGCCCCGGCCCCCGGCCGCGTCCACCAGTAGTACTGGAACCGCCGGCCGGGCGGCCCGGCGATCCGGGTGCGGCCCAGGGCCGTGGCCCGCTGGTCCAGGTCCGCCCGCTCACCCGACCCAAGGTACCCATCCCCGGCGGTCCGGTGCTCGCCGCCCGGGGAAGGGCGGGCCGCGGGCGGGACGGGTAGGTTGAGGGCATGAACCAGACCACGCCCGCCCCCGAGCTCCGGGAGCTGTACCGGCGCTGGATGCTGGAGCTGTGGAACGGCGACCTGGCGGTCGCCGGGCAGCTCGTGACCGACGACTTCGTCGTCCACCAGGCCCGGGTCGACGCCGCCGCCTCCGAGGAGGTGCGCGGCCCGGAGGCGGCGGCCCGGATGGTCCGCGAGGGCCACGCCCCCTTCGACGGGCTGGCCTTCGAGATCGAGGTCGGCCCGGTCGTCGAGAGCGACCTGGTGGCCGCCCGCTGGGTGGGCCGGGGCCGCTACCGGGGCGGCCTGCCGGGCGCCACCGCCCCCGCCGGCACCCCGGTCGTCTTCGGCGGCATCGACCTGCTGCGGGCCCGCGACGGCCGGTTCGCCGAGTACTGGGTCAGCTCCGACGGGCTCCAGCTCATGGCCCAGCTCGGCGCCCTCGGGCCCGGGGCGTGAGCGGCGACCCGCCCGCCCTGGACGTCGCCGGCGACTTCGGCGACTTCGGCGGCCGGGCCTGGCTGAACTGCGCCCACCAGGGGCCGCTGCCCCTGGTCGCGGTGGCCGCGGCCGAGCGGGCCCTGGCCGACAAGACCGCCCCCCACCGCCTCCGCGACGAGGCGTTCACCGAGGTCCCGGTCCGGCTCAAGGCCGCCCTGGGACGGCTCGTCGGGGTGCCGGCCGACCAGGTCATCCTCGGCAACAGCACCACCTACGGGCTGCACCTGCTCGTCCAGGGGGTCGACTGGCACCGGGGGGACGAGGTCCTGCTGGTGGCCGGCGACTTCCCGGCGACCATCGTGCCCTGGCTGCCCCTGGCCGAGCGCGGGGTGCGGGTCCGGCTGCTCGAGCCCGACGGCGCGGCCCTGGACGCCGGCCGGCTGGCGGCCGAGCTGACCCCGGCGACCCGGCTGTTCTGCACCAGCTGGGTGTTCTCCTTCACCGGGCAGGCGGTCGACCTGGCCGCCCTCGGCCGCACGTGCCGCCGGGCCGGGGTGACCTTCGTCGTCAACGGCTCCCAGGGGGTGGGCGCGGCCCCCGTCGACCTGGCCACCCTGCCGGTGGACGCGCTGGTCAGCTGCGGGTTCAAGTGGCTGTGCGGTCCCTACGGGACCGGCTTCTGCTGGCTCCACCCCGACCTGCTGGCCTCGCTCGGCTCCCCGCCGGCCTACTGGCTGGCCCACCAGACCCAGGACGACCTCGGCCGGGAGACCGAGCTGCGGCTGCGCGACGACCTGGGCGCGGCCGCCTGGGACGTGTTCGGCACGGCCAACTTCCTCACCTTCCAGCCCTGGACGGCCGCGGTCGAGTACCTGCTCGGGCTGGGTGTGGACCGGGTCGCCGCCCGCGACCAGGCCCTGGTCGAGCGGTTCCTCCAGGGCCTCGACCCCGACCGCTACCGGCTGGTCAGCCCCAGGCAGGGCCCGGGCCGCTCGACCCTGGTGGTGCTCGCCCACCGCCGGCCCGGCCGCACCGAGCGGCTGTACGAGGAGCTGGCCGCGGCCGGGGTCGATCTGGCCCTGCGGCGGGGGCGGCTGCGGGTCTCCCCGCACCTGTACAACACCGAGGCCGACCTCGACCGGGCCCTGGAGGTGCTCGACCGTCGCACCGCCCCGGTAGAGTCCCGGTGACGATGGACCGACACCCGGGCGACGTGCCACCGGCGGCGGCCGCCGCGCCGCGGCGGCTGCTGGAGACCGGGCGCGGCAGCCGCTCGGGGTCGTTCGGGGTCGCCGAGTGGCTGCTGCTGGCCAGCATCGCCACCATCTGGGGGTCGTCGTTCCTGTTCATCGACATCGGCCTCGAGGCGCTGGAGCCGGGCGTGATCGCGGTCGCCCGGGTCGCCCTGGGCGTGGCCGCCCTGGCGCTGTTCCCGGCGGCCCGGCGCCCCCTCGGCCGCGAGGACCGCACCCGGGTCGCCCTCCTCGGGGTCATCTGGGCCGGCCTGCCCATGATCCTGTTCCCGGTGGCCCAGCAGTGGATCGACTCCTCGGTGGCCGGCATGCTGAACGGCGCCGTGCCCCTGGCCGGGGCCGCCTGGGCGGTCCTGCTGCTGCGCCGCCCCCTGCCCCGCGTCCACGCCGTCGGGCTGCTGGTCGGGTTCGCCGGCGTGCTGGCCATCTCCTGGCCCGAGCTCCGGGGGTCGCGGGCCACCATGCTCGGGACCAGCCTGGTCGTGGGCGCCGTGCTCTGCTACGGGCTGGCCGTCAACCTGGCCGTGCCCCTCCAGCAGCGCCACGGCGCCCTGCCGGTGCTGCTCCGGGCCCAGCTCGCCGCCCTGGTCCTGCTGGCCCCCTTCGGGCTCTGGGGCCTTCGCGGCTCCCAGTTCGCCTGGGGGCCGGCCCTGGCCATGCTGCCCCTCGGCATCCTCGGCACCGGCCTGGCCTTCGTCCTGATGACCAACCTGGTCGGCCGCGTCGGCGGCCCCCGCGGGGCCGTGGCCACCTACTTCATCCCGGTGGTGGCCATCGTCCTCGGCGTGGTCCTGCTGGACGAGCGGGTGGCCCCGGCCGCCGTCGCCGGCACCGCCCTGGTGGTCGCCGGCGCCTGGCTGACCTCCCGCCGCGAGGCCTGACCGGCATGGCCGCCGCGTCCCTGACCGTCGGCACGGTCCAGGTCACCGCCGTGTGCGACGTCGACGTCGACTTCCCCGCGCCCCTGGCCCGGGCCTTCCCCCAGGTCGAGGCGGCGGCCTGGGCGCCGTGGCGGCGCCGCCACCCGGGGGCGTTCGGCGGCGGCGACCGCTGGCGGCTGCGCGACTGGTGCTTCGTGGTCCGGGCCAGGGACCGGGTCGTCCTGGTCGACACCGGGGTCGGGGGCCCCGGGGTGCCCGGGGCCACCTGGATCGGGACGCCGGGGCGGCTGCCGGCGGAGCTGGCCGCGGCCGGGGTCGAGCCGGACGAGATCGACCTGGTCGTCCTCACCCACCTGCACCTGGACCACATCGGCTGGAACCTGGCCTGGGACGGCGACCGGCCCCGGCCGCGGTTCCCCCGGGCCCGCTACCTGGTCCAGCGGGCCGACTGGGAGCTGTTCGCCACCGGGGGCGACGAGGACGACCGGGCGGCCTTCGACCGCTGCGTCGCCCCCCTCCAGGCCCTCGGGGTGGCCGAGCTCCTGGACGGCGACCGGGCCCTGGGCGCCGAGCTCACCCTCCTCCACACCCCCGGGCACACCCCCGGCTCCCAGAGCCTGCTGGTCAGCTCCGGCACCGACGCGGCCCTGCTCTGGGGCGACGTCGCCAACCACCCCGCCCAGATCGGCCGGCCCGACTGGGGCCCGCGCAGCGACCTCCAGCCCGAGGTGGCCCGCCGGACCCGCCGGCGGCTTCTTGACCGCATCGAGACCGAGGCCATGTGGCTCGTCCCCGCCCACTTCCCCGAGCCCTTCGGGACGGTCGCCCGGGTCGACGGCGACCGCCGCTGGGAGGGCCGCCCGTGACCATGGCCGCCGGCGACCGCCCCGGTGGGCCTCACACGGCGGCGAGCCAGCTGCCGGACAGCAGGGACGCGAGCGCCCGCAGGGGCGCGTCGGCGAACTCGCCCGCCTCCTCGCCGCCTCCCATCCGCAGGGCCCGGTGCCAGCTGAGGGCCCGGCCGACCTTGCCGACCTGGCAGGCCAGCTCCAGCTCCTCGACCAGCTCGGCATGCGACGCCAGGTCCCCGAACACCTCCAGGTAGGCGTCCCGGGGCCGCGTCACCGCCGGGTCGTCCGGCCCCACCCCGAGCTGGAGGTGGAGCATCCCCAGGCCCAGCAGCATGCTGGCGAAGGGATGGGCGACCACGCTGTCCCCCCAGTCGTAGAACCGCACCCGGCCGACCCTGCCGGCGGCGTCCACGGCCACCAGCACATTCCAGAAGTGCAGGTCGTTGTGGTCGATGCTGGCCGGGACGGCCGCGCCCTCCAGCCGCCGGCACCACGACCCGAACTCCCCGGCCATGGCCGCCACCCGCGCCAGTGCCTCCCGGTCGGCGTCGTCGCCCCCGCGGTCCAGCGAGCGCCCGACCGCCTCCAGCGCCTCCTCCAGGCGCCAAGGCATGACCGCGGCCCGCATGTCGTCCAGCCCGAGGGCCAGCAGGTCTCCCAGGTGCCGGCCGAGGTCCCGCTGGAGCTGCCCGTACTGGGGCAGCGCGGCCACCATGGCCTCCACCGGGTCGACGTCGTCCAGCCGTTCGCCGAGCGTGGGGCCGCCGTCCGGCAGCACCATCCAGCCCCGCCCGGGGTCGACGGCGATGGGGGTGAGGACCCGCTCGGGCGCCACCCGCTCCAGCAGCCGGTACAGCGCCACCTCGAAGGCCGTCTCCGGCCCGGCCGCCTTCAGCCAGACCGTGCCGCCGGTCGTCGGCGCCCGCAGGACCGTCGCCCACGGCCGCAGGTGCGGCTGGGTGACCTCGCCGGTCCGCTCCAGCCGCCTGGCGGCCAGCCGCTCGTCCAGCCACGCCACCGCCTCCCGGCGCCAGGCGTCGGACGACCAGACGGCGGTGCCGTGGCCGGCCCGGCGCCAGATCTGCTCGCCGTCGACCTGGTCGCCGGTGGGCCGCAGCCCGGCCCGGGTGGCGACCCGGGCCGAGGCCAGGTGGTCGGGGTGGATGTGGGCGACGACCTCGTGCACGTCGTGGCGGCCCAGCCAGGCGACCAGCGCCCGGGCCGCCTCGGAGGCGTAGCCCTGGCCCTGCCAGGGGAGGCCCACGACCCAGGCGATCTCGGCCGTCCAGCCCCCGCCGCGGCGGCCGATGGTGGCCTGCACGGTCCCGACCGGCCGGCCGTCGGCGCGGCGGCGGACGACCCAGTTGCGCCACACCTCCTCGGGCCGTGGGGAGCCGGCCTGAAGGGCCCGGTAGCGGTCGCGCAGCTCCTGGAGGGTGGCCGGGCGGCCACCGATGAACCGGTGCAGCTCCGGGTCGGCCAGCACCTCGGCCAGCTCGTCGGCGTCCTCGGGGCCCAGCGGGGTCAGCAGCAGCCGCCCGGTGTCGATGGGGGCCTCGGGAAAGGCGGGCACGTGGCGGCTCCCGGTCGCTCGATGTCCCTAGTATGCAGATGATGCCCGCCGACCCGACGTTGGGGAGGACCGACGTGGCCAGGATGATCAGTTCCTATGTCCGCGACGAGTGGTACACCGCCGGCGACCGGGGGGCGACGGTGGTCGACGCCTCCACCGGTGAGCCGGTGGCGCGGGTGTCGAGCGCCGGCGTGGACCTGGGCGGGATGGTCGAGCACGCCCGCACGGTCGGTGGGCCCGGCCTGCGGGAGCTGACCTTCCACCAGCGGGCGGCCGCGCTCAAGCGGCTCGCCACCTTCCTGCGCGAGCGCCGCGACGGCCTCTACGAGCTGTCGGCCGCCAGCGGGGCCACCACCGACGACGCCCGGGTCGACGTCGACGGGGGCATCGGCGCCCTGTTCGTCTACGCCAGCAAGGGCCGGCGGGAGCTGCCCAACGACGTCCTCCACGTCGACGGGCCCCCGGAGCCGCTTGGCCGGGGCGGGACCTTCGTCGGCCAGCACGTCTACACCTCCCGGCCCGGCGTGGCCGTGCTCGTCAACGCCTTCAACTTCCCGGTCTGGGGGATGCTGGAGAAGCTGGCCCCGGCCGTGCTCGCCGGCATGCCGGTGATCGTCAAGCCGGCCAGCCAGACCGCCTACGTCACCGAGCTGGCCTTCCGGCACATGGTCGAGTCGCAGGCCCTGCCCCCGGGGTCGATCCAGCTGCTGTGCGGCGCCGTCGGGCACCTGTTCGACCACCTGACCGGGCAGGACACGATCGCCTTCACCGGCTCGGCGGCCACCGCCCACAAGCTCCGCTGCCATCCGGCGGTGGTCCGCGAGTCGGTCCGGTTCAACGCCGAGGCCGACTCGCTGAACTGCTCGATCCTCGGCCCCGACGCCGCCCCCGGCACCGAGGAGTTCCAGCTGTTCGTCGCCGAGGTCGTGCGCGAGCTGACCCAGAAGACCGGGCAGAAGTGCACCGCCATCCGGCGCTCGCTGGTCCCGGCCGAGCGTGTCGGGGCGGTGGTGGACGCCCTCGGCGAGCGGCTGGCCGAGGTGCGGGTGGGCGACCCCCGCGACGACGCCACCACCATGGGGCCGCTGGTCAGCCGGGACCAGCTGGCCGAGGTCGGCCGGGCGGTCGACCGGCTCGGCCGCGGCGCCGAGGTCGCCGTCGGCGGCCCCGGCCGGCAGGAGCTGGCCTCGGGCGACCCCGAGCGGGGCGCGTTCTTCGCCCCCACGGTGCTGGTGGCCACCTCGCCCAGGGCCCCGGAGCTGCACACGGTGGAGGCGTTCGGGCCGGTCACCTCGGTCATCGGCTACCGGGGGGCGGCCGAGGCGGTGGAGCTGGCCGCCAGGGGCCGCGGCAGCCTGGTCGGGTCGGTGGTCACCGCCGACCCGGACTTCGCCCGCCAGGTCGTCCTCGGCGTCGCCCCCTGGCACGGCCGCCTGCTCGTCCTGGACCGGCACGACGCCGACGAGTCGACCGGGCACGGCGCCCCGCTGCCGCACCTGGTCCACGGCGGCCCCGGCCGGGCCGGCGGCGGCGAGGAGCTGGGCGGGATCCGGGCCGTCCTGCACCACATGCAGGTCACCAGCGTCTCGGCCTCTCCGGCCACGGTCACCGCCGTCACCGGCCGCTGGACGGCGGGCGCCCCCACGACCAGCGGCCCCGTCCACCCGTTCCGCCGCCACTTCGAGGAGCTGGAGATCGGCGAGGCCCTCCACACCGCCGCCCGCACCGTGACCCTGGAGGACATCGAACGCTTCGCCGACCTGTCCGGCGACCGCTTCTACGCCCACATGGACGAGGCGGCGGCCAAGGCCAACCCGTTCTTCGACGGCCGGGTGGCCCACGGCTACTTCGTGGTCTCGGCGGCCGCGGGGCTGTTCGTGGACCCCGACCCAGGGCCGTGCCTGGCCAACTATGGCCTGGAGCGGCTGCGGTTCCTCAGGCCCGTGTACCCGGGCGACACCCTGCGGGTGGCGCTGGTCTGCAAGCAGAAGTCGGCCCGGGAGGGCGAGGACTACGGCGAGGTCCGCTGGGACGTGACCGTCACCAACCAGGACGACGACCCGGTGGCCACCTACGACGTCCTCACCCTGGTGGCGTGCCGGCCGCGGTAGGCGGTCACGCCCACCAGCAGCCCACCGGCCACCAGCAGGCCGAGCGCCAGCCCGGCCAGGGTGGGCGCCCGGCCCGGCCCGGTGAACGGCAGCGGGCAGACGCCGGGGATGGTCAGCTCGGAGAAGGCGAACGGCTTGGCCGCCCCGGGCCGGGCGACCGTCATGCGGACGGCGGAGACCCCGGTGAGCGGCACCTTGGCGTCGAGGGCGATGGTGCCGTCGGCGCCCGAGGTGACGGTCGCGGTGTGCAGGGTCGCGCCGGTGGCCGCGTTCACGAACCGCAGCTCCAGCTTGGCGCTCTCGGGCAGCTTGAACCCGCTGGCCTGGAGGGTCCCGCAGCCGACCAGGGACAGGTCGACATGCAGGTGGTCGGGCCCCTGCTGGGCGGCTGCCGGGCCGGCGCCCACCAGCCCCACCAGCAGCACGGCGGCCGCGACCGGAGGGAGCCTGAGCCAACGACGCATCTGCCTTCCTTCCAACGGGGGTGGGGTCAGCGGCGCTTCAACAGGTGGAGGACGACCTGGTCGACGTCGAGGTAGCCGCCCGGCGGCAGGTCACGGGCCATGATCTCCAGGGCCAGCCGCGACCCGGACCGGTTGGCGACGTGGATGGCCCCGAACTGGCGCCAGCCGGTGCGCTCGACCGTCCAGCCGAGGGTGTTCGAGCCGGGCACGGGCCGGCCGTCGTGGTACTCGCGCAGCCCGATGGTCACGGTGGTGCCGGGGGCGGACGGCCGCACCCAGGCGTTGGTGTGGTAGCGGCCGCCCACCTTGGTGACGGTGACGTCGGGGACGGTGATCCCGACCGGGCCGCCGGCCGCGGGGTCGGCCAGGACACGCAGCGACCATTCACCTGCGGTCGCGTCGGTCGCCCTGGCCAGCCGGGCCCCGCCGAGCGGGCGCCAGCCCCGCGGCCCGTCCTCGAAGCCGGGGTTGGGCAGCAGGTTCCTGGGCCCGTCCCCGGACGCCGGGGCGACCGTGCTGGCGGGGGCGGCCTCGGTGGTGGAGGTGGCGGCGTCGGCCGGCCGCCGGTCGGCGACCCGCTCGGGGCCCGACGACGTCCCCACCCAGGCGGCCGCGGTCAGGACGAGCAGCACCGCCAGGCCCACCCCGGTCCAGAGCCGCCACCGTCGGCGAAGGGGGAGTGGGTCTGCGAGATGGCGGGGGACCCGGTGCATGTCGGCCCAGAGTCTGGATGCAGCGGCCGCTTCAGGCAACTGCGCAACCTTGACGATTTCATCCGTTCTCGGAGGGTCGGGAGGGCCGGGATCGGCCATAGCGGTTGGACGGAAAGACGAAATCGGCGTTTCCCGTCTCGGGGGGGACCACGACATGAGCCTGCCTGACCTTCGCGTGCCCTTGACCGGCCCGCACGTCGAAGGCGACCTCGCCCTTGCCACGCCGGCGGCGAGGTGGTAGCACTCAGCCCTCCAGGTCGAGGAGCAGACCATGCGTGCGACCGCCGCAATGCTGGCGCTGCTCGTCGCCATGGCCCTTGGCGGGTGCGGCGGGTCCGACGAGCCGGCCGCCGGGGGCGGTGGGGCGGCGGCCACCACCGGCGCGCCCGCACCCAAGCCCGGCAGCCCGGCGACCACAGAGCAGGCGGTGCTCGAGGACGGCCGCCATCCCGTGTTCATCAAGACGGTCGACCCCGGCCGGCGGACGGTCACCTTCGACCTGATCCAGTGGTTCACCGGCGAGGCCGCCACCAGGGCGGCCGCCGAGGACGGCGAGGAGTCGCCGCCGCCCAACGACTACTACATCCGCAACGTCAACTCCAGGCTGCGGACCCTGCCGGTGGCGGCCGACGCCCCGATCACCGTGAACCTGCTCGCCGCCCAGTCCACCGGCAGCGCCACCAAGGACGTCTCGGTCACCCTGGACGAGCTCGCCGGCTACTTCCCCAACAGCGGCACCGGCCCGTTCTGGCTCACCGTCGACGGAGGCCAGGTGACCAGGATCGCCCAGCAGTTCGTGCCCTAGGCGGCCCCTGGGGTAGGGAAGGCGGTTTCTGGGTACTACCGGGGCGACGGCGCTCGCGGCGAGCGCCCTTCCGAGAGGAGACGAAGGGTGCCAGAAGGGGAGCCTTGTCCGTACTGTGCGTATCTCGCGCCCAATCCCGAGGAGCTCCGCGCGCACCTGCAACACCTGCACCCCGAGGTCGAGCCGGAGCCGGATTGGTGGGACCCTGACGCCGTGCCGCCCCCGGTGCTGTTCTGACCGGCGCCAAGCACGGAGGAAAACCTCCAGGCGAAGACGGGTGGTAGCCGTGTTCCGGGCGGCTCCCTGACCCCATAGCGTGACCTCCGAGCCGCACCAGGAGGTCGCACATGATCGAGGCACAGCGCCTCAGCAAACGCTATGGCGGGGCCTACGCCGTCCAATCCCTCACCTTCGACGTGAGGTCGAGCATGGTGACCGGCTTCCTCGGCCCCAACGGGTCGGGCAAGTCCACCACCATGCGTCTCATCCTCGGCCTCGACACCCCCGACGCCGGCCAGGCCCGGATCGGCGGCCGCCGCTACCGCGACCTGCGCTGGCCCCTACGCGAGGTCGGGGCGCTGCTGGAGACCAGGGCGTTCCACCCGGGCCGGAGCGCCCGCGCCCACCTCCAGGCGCTGGCCGCCAGCAACGCGATCCCGCGCTCCCGGGTCGAGGAGGTGCTGGGGCTGGTCGGCCTGGCCGGCGTCGCCGGCCGGCGGGCCGGGACCTTCTCGCTCGGCATGGCCCAGCGGCTCGGCATCGCCGCCGCCCTGCTCGGCGACCCGCCGGTGCTGCTGCTGGACGAGCCGGTCAACGGCCTGGACCCCGAGGGGATCCGCTGGGTCCGCGACCTGCTGCGGTCGCTGGCCGCCGAGGGCCGCACGGTGTTCGTCTCCAGCCACCTGATCGGTGAGATCGCCCGCACCGCCGAGCACGTCCTGGTCATCGGCCGCGGCCGGCTGCTGGCCGACACCTCGGTGGCCGAGCTGGCGGCCCGCTCGGCCTCCCTGGAGGCGTCGTACTTCGAGCTGACCGCGGCCAGCGCCGACCACCAGGCCACGAAGGCGAGGACCCCATGACCACCACCACCACCACCGGCACCGCCCGCGACCGCGTCGGCTTCGCCCAGGCGGCCCGGATGGAATGGATCAAGCTGCGCAGCCTGCGCTCCACCTGGTGGGTGCTGGCCCTCACCGTGGCCGGGGCCGTCGGCATCGCCGTGGCCGTCGGCGTCAACACCGAGGACGCGACCGCCGACCTGACCAACAACGCCCTCGCCGGCATCGCCCTCGGCCTGCTCCTGGCGGGCGTCCTCGGGGTGCTGGCCATGACCGGCGAGTACACCTCGGGCACGATCCGGGCCACCCTGGCCGCGGTCCCGAACCGGCCGCTGGTGCTGGCCGCCAAGGCGGCGGTGTTCGGGGCGCTGGCCCTGGCCGCCGGCGAGGCGGCGGCGTTCATCGCCTTCGCCGCCGGCGGGGCCGCCCTGCCGCCGTCGGTGCCGGCGCCGACCCTCGGCCAACCGGGCGTGCTGCGGGCGGTGGTGCTGGGCGGGGCCGGCTACTGCCTGATCGGGCTGCTCGGCCTCGGGCTCGGCGCCGTCGTCCGCCACACCCCGGCCGCCATCGCCGTGCTCGTCGGCGGCGTCTACGTCCTGGCCCAGCTCGTCGCCGGGTTCGCCACCTGGATGATGGGCTGGCTGCCGGTCGCCATCGTGGCCAACTCCCTGAGCGTGGTCCGCCCGCCCGGCGACGACCAGGTCCGGTTCCTGTCGCCCTGGGCCGGCCTGGGCGTGCTGGCCCTGTACGCCGCCGTGACCCTCGCCGCCGGCGCCGTCGTGCTGGCCAGGCGGGACGCCTGAGCGGGACAATGGCCCCATGGCCAGGACGGGCCGGATGACCCAGCCGGCGGCCGCGGCCGCCCGGGCGGTGCTGCTGGAGCCGTTCGGCCGCCGGGCCCGCCTGGAGCTGGTGTTCTGCCTGGCCGGGGTCCCGCTCGGGCTCTGCCTGCTGCTGGTCCCCTACGTCATCTCCGGGCCCGCCCTGGCCGTGGCTCTGCTCGCCCCCGGCTACGACTCCACCTGGGTGGCCGCGGTGGCCGCCATCGCCGCGGCGGCGCTGCTGGTCGCCCTGGCCACCCGCATCGCCCGCCGGCTGGGCGCGGTCCACCGCGGCCTGGCGGCGCGGCTGCTCGGCGAGCGGGTCGCCCCGCCGCCGCCGCCGCGCCCCGGCCGCGGCCGGGCCGGCTGGCTGGCCGCCGGGCTGCGCGACGGCCCCGGCTGGCGGGCGGTGGGCTACCAGGCACTGAAGCTGCCCCTGGCGGCGCTGGAGGCCTACGCCGCCTTCCTGTGGGTGGCCGGGCTGGTCAACCTCAGCTACCCGTTCTGGTGGGGCCTGTTCCGCAACCATCCGCCGGGGGTGACCCTCGACCCGGTGACGGCGGCCAGCCCGTTCCCCGGCCGCGGGTTCCCGGTGGCCACCTTCGCCGGCACCTTCGCCGCCCTGGCCGCCGGCGTGGCCATGGTGCTGGCCGCCCCCTGGGTGACCAGGGCGGTGGTCGCGGCCGACCGCCGGCTGCTGCGGGCCCTGCTCGGGCCGGGCCGCCTCGCCCAGCGGGTCCGCGACCTCGAGCAGACCCGGGCCCTGGCCGTCGACGACGCCGCCGCCCGGCTCCGCCAGGTCGAGCGCGACCTGCACGACGGCGCCCAGATCCGACTGGCCACCATGGCCATGCACCTCGGCATGGCCATGGAGAAGCTCGACGACCAGGGCGACCCGCTGGAGGTGCGGCAGGCCCGCCAGCTGGTCGACGAGGCCCACCGGGCGGCCAAGGACGCCCTGGCCGAGCTGCGCGACCTGGTCAGGGGCATCCACCCTCCGGTGCTCGACAACGGCCTGGCCGACGCGCTGGCCACCCTGGCCGCCGGCAGCGGCATCCCGGTCGAGCTGGCCTGCGAGCTGCCGCGGCGGCCCACCCCGGCGATCGAGACCATCGCCTACTTCTGCGCCGCCGAGCTGCTGGCCAACGCGGCCAAGCACAGCCACGCCACCAGGGTCACCATCCGGGCCGCCGAACGGGACGGGACGCTGCTGCTGGCCGTGGGCGACGACGGTGACGGCGGCGCCGACCCGGCCGCCGGCAGCGGCCTGGCCGGGCTCGCCCAGCGGGTCCGGACCGTCGACGGGCGCCTGGAGATCGCCAGCCCGCCCGGCGGGCCGACCACGGTCACCGCCGTGCTGCCGCTGCGGGCATGAGCCAGGGAACCGCCGCCGGGGGCGGCCCGCTGCGGGTGGTGATCGCCGAGGACGCCGCCCTGTTCCGCGAGGGCCTGGTCCGGCTGCTCAGCGAGCGCGGCCACCGGGTGGTCGCGGCCGTGGCCGACGGCCGGGCGCTGGTCGAGGCGGTGGCCGCCCACCGGCCCGACGTGGCCGTGGTCGACATCCGGATGCCGCCCACCCACACCGACGAGGGGCTGCGGGCCGCCCTGGAGCTGCGCCGCGACCACCCCGGCACCGGGGTGCTGGTGTTCTCCCAGTACATCGAGACCAGGTACGCGGCCCGGCTGCTGGAGGGCACCGCCGCCGGCGTCGGCTACCTGCTCAAGGACCGGGTCGCCGACGTGCGCGAGTTCGTCGACGCCCTGGCCCGGGTGGCCGCCGGCGGCACCGCCCTCGACCCCGAGGTGGTCGGCCAGCTCCTGGGGGCCGGCCGCAACGCCGACGACCTGGCCACCCTCACCCCGCGCGAGCGCGAGGTGCTGGCCCTGATGGGGGAGGGCCGCTCCAACGCCGGCATCGCCGGCGCCCTGGTCGTCTCGGTCGGGGTGGTGGAGAAGCACGTGGCCAGCATCTTCGACAAGCTGCGGTTGCCGCCCGCCGAGGGCGACAACCGCAGGGTGCTGGCCGTGCTCCGGTTCCTGAGGGCCTGACCGCCCGGGGCTCAGGCGGTCGGGGTCTCCCTCCTGGCCGCCTCGGGCTCGATGTCGGCGACGTGGGTGGTGCCGTAGCCCTCGACCTGGGGTCGGCCGTGCTCGCCCCGGGTCATGGCGAACTCCTCCTCGGGGGAGAGCACCAGGCGGTGCCGGCCGGCCACGGCGAAGTAGACGATCCCGATGGCGAAGTAGATGAGGGTCCCGACCACGCCCGGCCGGTAGTCGGAGTTGGAGTACAGCGAGACCAGCGAGACCAGCGCGATCACCCCGGCCACGGCCGCGCCCCACTCGCCGACCGGGCTGCGGTAGGGCCGCTCGATGTTCGGGTACTTGCGGCGCAGCATGATGAACGACAGGCACTGCATGAAGTAGGAGATGACGGCGCCGAACACGGCCATGTTCA
>Ga0081538_10000791_pt1 | contig 34415 bp, 41 predicted proteins | sample TabmetS5T2R1_FD_71022 | JGI IMG/M metagenome (GOLD analysis project Ga0081538, IMG submission 71022) | Tabebuia heterophylla rhizosphere microbial communities from the University of Puerto Rico - S5T2R1 | ecosystem: Host-associated > Plants > Roots > Rhizosphere ...
TCAACCCACTCGATGGCAGTCGCGGCACCAAGGTTTATGCGCCGGGCGTCGGCCTCGTCGTCGACGGCCCGCTGGTGCTCGTCAGCTTCTAACGCCGCTTGACGTCAGCCCCGCCTCGACCCCCGGGGTCGCGGCGGGGCTGAGCCCTAGCAACCTAAACGCTTGGCTAGTAGGAAGGCAAAGGACAACCTTCTAGCTTCTAAGAGGTAAAAGACGGGGAGGAGGCCTCCATGAAGAAACGCAGAGGCGTTGCGGCGAAGGTCGCCGCGACGCTGGTCCTGGCGTTGGGCGGGTTCACGCTGGCGGCAGTCGTGAGCGGAGTCGGCTTCGCAAGCGGTGAGACGACCGACAGCACGCCGTCGACGACCGGCACAACGCCGACGACAACGGACACCACTCCAACGACGACTGCTCCTCCGCCAGAGGGGGAAGGGTGCACTCCAGGGTTCTGGAAGAACCTCAGGATGCACGGAGGGTTCTGGACGCTTGACCCGAATGCGCCGGTAAGCAGCGTGTTCTCCGCCGCCACCGGGGCGGTCGGAGCTCAGAGCCTGATCGCGGCGCTTGAGAACGGAGGCGGCGGGGTCGACGCGCTGCCACGGCACGGCGTGGCGGCAGTTCTCAACGCGCGTGCCGCGGGGCTCGTCTTCCCGTTCACGGAGGCGGAGGTCGTCGCGGCCGTGAACGCCGCGCTCGCGAGCAATGATCCCGACCTGATCGAGGATACGAAGAACCTGCTCGCCGGGGCGAACGAGGGCGGATGCCCCTTCGGCAACGACGGAGACAAAGACGAATGAGGTAAGGAGGGACGGCTACCGGCCGTTTCTCAAACAGCGAGGGCACCGGAACGGGGCCCTCGCTGTTTTGTGACTTAAGTAGGGGCGGCATCGAGACTTGCGGCTGATGCGCGGCGGGTGTCGCAGGGCGTACCGTCACCGACGTGGACCAAACGGTCATCTCGGCGCGGGGAGTCGTGAAGCGCTACGGCCGGACCGTCGCGCTCGCCGGTCTTGACGCCGACGTCGGCCCTGGGATCACCGGTCTGCTCGGCTCGAACGGCGCCGGGAAGACGACGTTCATCTCGCTCGTCCTCGGGCTCCGTTCCCGCGACGACGGTCAGCTGACCGTGCTCGGCGAGGATCCGGCGACGGCGGGCATCGACGTCCGGGCCCGGATCGGATACGCACCCGAGCACCACGACCTGCCGAACGAGCTCTCGGCGACCGACTTCGTTCGACACCTGGCGGAGATGCACCTGATCCCCCGCAGCGAGGCCGTTCAGCGGGCGAACGAGGCGCTGTGGCTCGTGGGCCTCGGCGAAGAGCGCTTCCGCGCCGTCGGACTCATGTCGACCGGCCAGCGGCAGCGGGTCAAGCTCGCCTCGGCGATCGCCCACGACCCGGAGCTCGTCCTCCTCGACGAGCCGACCGACGGGCTCGATCCCATGCAGCGCACGGAGATGCTGGCGCTCATCCGCCGCATCGGCACCGAGTTCGGCGTGCACATCGTCCTCTCGTCCCACCACCTCGAGGAAGCGGAGCGGATCTGCGACGCCGTCGTGATCGTCGAGGGCGGCGAGGTCGTGCGCGCCGGGTCGTTGGCGGATCTCCGTCGCGGGCCCCAGGGGATCGTCGTGGAGGTCGACGACCGGGCCGACGAGCTGGCGTCGATCCTCGGCGCGCGCGGCTTCGAGGTCACGCTCGACGGCGGCGTGCTCCTCCTCGGGGGTGCCGACTCCCCATTCGACGCCGTCCGCGACGCCGTCGCCGACCTCGGAGTCGGGCTGCGACGGCTCGAGCCGCGCGGGCGAACCCTCGAGGACGTGTACCTGGGCGCCGGCGTATGACCACCGGGCTGGACGCACGCCTCTACGACCTGGGCTACCGCGGCTACGACGGCCCGCGCGAGCGGCCGGCGCGGGCGCTGCTGACGCTCGCCGAGTTCACCGCGCGCCGCGTGCTCGGCCTCGGCCGGGGAGCGCGCCACAAGGTGCTGCCGGCGATCACGCTCGTGATCGCCTTCCTGCCCGCGCTGTTCTCCGTCGCCTTCGCCGTGCTCGTGGACGAGGTCGTCGCCCAGGACCTGATCAGCTACGGCGACTACATGCTCATCATCGGCGGCGCGCTGGCGCTCTTCGCCGCGCTGGTCGCCCCCGAGGCGCTTTGCCCGGACAAGCGCACCGGGATGCTCGGCCTCTACCTGGCCGGCCCGCTCGACCGCACCCGCTACCTGATCGCAAAGGGAGCAGGCGTCGTCGCCGCCATGCTCCTGATCACCGTCGGCCCGCTCCTCTTCATGCTGCTCGCCTACGTGCTGGCGGGGCTCGGGCCGTCGGCCGGCGAGACGCCTAAGCTCCTCCTCCGCATCTTCACCGCCGGGATCATGACGGCGCTCCTCTACGCCGCCCTGTCGATGGCGGTCTCGAGCTTCACCACCCGCCGAGCCGCCGCCGCCGTCGGCGTCGTACTGCTCCTCTTCGTCCCGGTGAGCGTCGTGCGGTCGGCAATCGAGAGTGCGGGTGCACCCAACGAGCTCGACCTGCTCAGCTTTCCGTTCGTCGTGTTCGAGCTCTCCTACCGCATCTTCGGCGAGACCGCCGAGGACGCCGATCCGGTGACGGAGCTCTCGACGTGGCTCGTCGCCGCCGGCGTCGTCGCAGCCATCGTCGCTGGCGCGCTGGTCTGCTGGTTCCGCTATCGCCGACTCGAGGCCTTCCGGTGACGGCTGAGCCGCGTGTCGTCGCGGAGAACGTCTCGAAGTGGTTCGGCGCGCTCGTCGCCGTGTCCGACGTCAGCTTCGACGTCGGCCCCGGCGTGACGGCCCTCCTCGGCCCGAACGGCGCCGGCAAGTCGACCATGTTCCGCATGCTCTGCGGCCTCGCCCGTCCCTCCAAGGGCACGGTCCGCGTGCTCGGCCGCGATCCGCGCGCGGACACGGACGTCACGCGGCGAATCGGGCTCGTGCCGCAGCAGGAGAGCGTCTTTGAGCCGCTCACCGCGCGCCAGTTCGTCACTCTCTCGGCGAAGCTTCAGGGCCTCCGAGATCCGTCCGGCGCGGCAGCCGCGGCGCTCCAGACGGTCGACCTCGATCCGTCGGACTCTCGTCGGCTGCCGTCGTACTCGAAGGGGATGCGGCAGCGCGTGAAGGTCGCCCAGGCGATCGTCCACGATCCGGAGGTGCTCGTGCTCGACGAGCCGCTGACCGGGCTCGATCCTCGCCAGCGGATGGAGATGGTCGCGTTGTTCCGTCGGCTCGGAGGCCAGGGACGGTGTGTGATCGTGTCCAGTCACGTTCTCGACGAGGTCGAGCGGCTGGGCTCCCAGGTCCTGGTCATGTCGCAAGGCCGCCTGGCGGCAGCGGGCGATTTCCACGAGCTACGCGCGCTGATGGACGACCGGCCGATGCGGATTCGTGTGCGCACCGACCGGCCGCGCGAGCTCGCAGGCGCGCTGATCCAGGCGGGAACGGCCGTCGGCGTTCGGCTCGATGGAAACGAGACGCTCGAGCTCGACACGAGGGACGCGCGGGCGCTTGCGCACGCGCTTGCCCCTGTCGCCCGCGAGCGCGCCGCGCGACTCTACGAGGTGCATCCGCTCGACGCGGATCTCGAGGGTGTGTTCCGGTACGTGGTGGAACGATGAGCACGGCCGAAGCCGTCTCGGCCCGCCCGGGCGCGCTCGTCTCGCTTCTCGCGTTCTACCGGCTGCTGCTGCGCACCCAGGTCACGATTCCGCGCCTGCTCGGCATCGGAGCCCTCGGCGCCCTTGCCGTCCTGATCGGGCTCTTCGCGCGCTTCGACGACAACTCACCTCAGGCGGCGGCGGACGCCATCAGCGGCTACGGGCTCGGGGTCCTCGTCCCGCTCGCGACGCTCTGGCTCGGCACGTCGGCGATCGGCGATCTCGTCGAGGACAAGCTGCTCGTCTACCTGTCGCTGAAGCCCGTCCCGCGCTGGCAGCTTCCCGCGGCCGCAGTGCTCGCGACCGCCAGCGTCGTCATCCCGCTCACCGCCGTGCCGCTGACTGCGTCCGCCATCGTCGCGGGCGCCGGTGACGTGGCCGTGGCCGCGTTCCTCGCCGCCTCGCTCGGCGCGCTCGCGTACTCCGGTCTGTTCGTGGCGGCGGGTGTCTGGTTTCGGCGGGCGGTCTGGTGGGGGCTCGCGTTTATCCTGATCTGGGAGAACGTCGTCGCCTACTCGGCCCAGGGCGCGGCTCGCTTCACGGTGACCGGCTGGGCCTCCTCGGTGCTCGGCCTGGCGCCCGACGTCGACGTCCAGCTCGAGGCAGGCTCGGCGACGGTCGCGTTCGTCGCCCTGGCTGCAATCGCGGTCGCGGGCTGGCTGGTGGCGACGTGGCGCTACCGGCGCGCCGACATCGACTAAGCGGCGAGACGGCGGAGCTCGAGCGTGAGCGCGTCGCTCTTGTTGCCGGGCGCCTGGCAGTTCGGGTTCAGCGAGAGCTGCGAGACCTGGATCGAGATCTGCTCCGAGCCGACCAGGTCCTCGGGAAGCCGAATCCGCATCTCGTAGACGGTGAAGTCACGGTCGATCTGGACCGGGGCCGCCGGATCGAACTCGCCGACGTGACCGATGTGGGTGAGCGCGAACCAGCCTCGCTGCTCGAGCCTGTTCGGCAGCTCCGTGGTCTCCGCCGGCGCCTCGTCGAGCGGCTGCTCGCCGTTGATCCGCACTTCGTAGTGGTACGAGAAGGGCGCGACGAAGCGAACGAAGATCGTTCGCGCCGGCAGCACCGCGTATGGGCCCAGATGGTCGATCGGGTGGGGGCCGCGCCTGTTCGTGAAGACCCCGAGTCGTCTCGCGAGGCTCGGCTCGTTGGCCGCGCGCTGCAGGCGCGGGGTTCGCGCGCCGGGGAGGCCGGACCACAACGCGTCCGGCATCCGGTTCGTCAGGACGGGATCCTGCGGCGGCAGCTTCATCAGATCGTCCTCGGACCGCGGGCCTTCGGTCGTTCGCAGGTACTTCTGCCCGTTGCGCCGTTCGACGAAGACGCCGAGCCGGTCCGGCGTCTCCCACGCAGTCTTTCGGCGGACGAAGAACTTCCACTTGCCGGTCTCGATCAACTTGACGATCTCATCCTGCGTCAGTCCCCATGGCTGTTCTCGCCCAACGAAGCGATCGACCCCGCCCAGTGACGTGATCTCGCCGTTCTCCTTGGTGGCGTAGCGGATCTCGACGCACATGCTTCGTTCCCTCCTTCGCCGCGTCGTTCGGCTGTGTCATCACGCTACGGACCCGGGTCGGCCGTGTCGTTCGCGCGTGCGACAGGAGAAATGTCCAGCGGGTGACAGAGCCGTGCCGTCATAGTTCGCCGGCATGAAGGTCGGGATCGTCGTCCCGTACTCATGGTCCTTCTGGGGCGCCGTCGTCGAGCACGCGGAGTTGCAGGCGCAGGCGCTGCAGCGACTCGGCGTCGAGACGCGGACGATCATGGGGAACGATCCGCCCGGGCAATTTACCCGGGCGCTGCACCCGCGCGTCGGCCGCGACGGACCGCCCCCGCCCGACGTGATCCCTGTCGGGCGCTCGGCGATCGTGCCCGCGAACGCCTCGCTGCCGAACATCATCCTCGGGCCGCGGTCGGTGCTACGGGTGAAGCGGGCCCTCGAGCGCGAGCGGTTCGACCTGCTTCACGTCCACGAGCCGATGACGCCGGTGCTCGCGATCGGGGCGCTCGCGCTGACCCGCGTCCCCGTGGTGGCGACTTTTCACGCCTCCGGCGAGCTCGGCTGGACGAGGCTGGGGATGCCGCTCTGGGGCTTTCTCCTCGACCGGATCGACGCGCGCATCGCCGTCTCCGAGCAGGCGCGCCAAACGGCCGAGAGCTACACGCCCGGGCGCTACGAGGTGATCCCGAACGGCGTCCTCATCCCTCCGGAGGCCGACCCGTCGGGTCGCGAGCACCGGATCCTTTTCGTCGGGCGGCATGAGGCGCGGAAGGGGCTGCCGATCATGCTGCGCGCCTGGCCGGAGATCCATCGCCGCACCGGAGCACGGCTCCGCGTCATCGGCGCGGATCCGCTCGCCGTCCGGCTCCTGCTCACACGGGCGCGGATTCGGGAGGCGGGGATCGACCTGCTCGGCTTCCTGTCGCAGGAACGGCTCACCGAGGAACTGCTCGCCGCGAAGGCGATGGCCGCGCCGTCCCTGGGCGGCGAGAGCTTCGGAATGGTGCTGACGCGCGCGTTCGCGGCGGCCCTCCCCGTCGTGGCTTCCGATATCGACGGCTACCGTGACGTCATGACGCCGGAGACCGGCTTCAGCGTGCCGCCCGGAGATCCCGTCGCCTTGACCGATGCGCTCGTCGAGCTGCTTGCAGACGAGGATCGACGCTGCCGCCTCGGGCTGGCCGCGCGGCGAATCGCGGAGGAGCGCTACTCGTGGGACGAGATTGGACGGCGGCTGATCGGGGTCTACGAGCAGGTGCTGGGGCGGGTGCCGGCCGCGGCATGAGGTGGGGCTTCCCGCAGAGCTGGTTCCTGCGCGGGCTCTTCGCCGTCTGCCTGTTGATCACGATCGTGGGCCTCCTGTGGTGGCGAGGGCCCGAGTGGGACCGCGTCGGCGATGCGTTCGGGCGGGTCTCGTGGAACTGGGTCGCCGTCGCGCTCGGACTCAACCTCCTCTCCGTCGCGCTCCGCGCTATGGCTTGGCGGACGGTCATCAACCAGGCACTGCCGGAGGACGAACAACCGCCGTTCCGCCACGTCTTCTCGGCGTTCTCGATCGGTCTCCTCGGCAACGCGGTGCTGCCCGGGCGGATCGGCGAGCTGGCTCGCGTCGCCGTGCTGGCGCGTGAGATGCCGCGCGGCACGGGGTTGACCGGCCGGCTGCTCGGCTCGGTGTTCGCGCACCGGCTGTTCGACCTCGTCCCCGCCCTGATCCTGACCGGGTACGTCCTCGCCACGGCGCGAATCCCGCGTTGGGCGATCACGAGCCTCGAGATCGTGATCATCGGCGGGATCGTCGTCTTCCTCGTGACGATGCTCGTCGCGGGGCTCGAGCATCGCCCTTTGCCCGAGAGCGCGAGGGCGATGCGGAGGCTGCTCGCCATGGCGCGGCTGGGCCTGGGCGTGATGCGCGAGCCGCTCGCGGCGGTGGGCGCTGCGCTTCTCCAGAGTGCAGGCTGGATCGCCCAGCTGTTCGCGGTGTGGGCGACCATGTACGCGTTCGGCATCGAGGAGCCGATCTCCGCCGCAGCTCTCGTCCTCCTGCTGATGAACGTCGCGATGATCTTCCCGCTGTGGCCGGGGAACATTGGCCTGCTGCAGGCCGTCGTGGCGCTGCCACTGCGGTCGTACGGCGTCCCCTACTCGACGGGCATCGCGTTCGGGCTCGGACTTCAGGTGCTAGAGATGTCGGTCGGCGTGGGGCTCGGGCTTCTGTTCCTGACGCGCGAGGGGCTCACGCTCGCGACGCTCAGGCGCATGCCCAGCGACGCACCCGAGCGCGACGAGGCGGAGCCGGAGGAGCCTCGTGCTCGCGCTCGCATGTCCGGCTAGCCTCAAGGGCGTCCTCTCGGCGCGGGACGCGGCGGGCGCGCTGGCGGAGGGATTTCGCCTCGGAGGCGCCGATGCGGAGCAGCTGCCGGTCGCCGACGGGGGCGAGGGGACGCTCGAGGTGCTGTCGGGCGCGCTCGGCGGTGAGTGGCGGGAGGCTCTGGTTTCGGATCCGCTCGGCCGCGACGTGCCGGCGCGGTGGCTGCTCCTGGACGGCGGGATCGCGGCGCTGGAGTCGGCCGAGGCGATCGGGCTGGGGCTCGTGGCGGAGCAGGATCGCGACGTGATGCGGGCCTCGAGCCGCGGGCTCGGCGAGCTGATCCACGCGGCGATGGACGCCGAGCCCGCCGAGCTGATCGTGTTCCTCGGGGGGACGGCGACGGTGGACGGCGGGCGCGGGCTGCTCGAGGTTCTCGGCGGGTTCCGGATGCCGGCGCGGGCCGCGTGCGACGTGCGGTCGCCTCTGCTCGACGCGGTCCGGGTCTTCGCTCGACAGAAGGGCGCGACACCGGAGCAGCTCGGCGAGCTCGAGCGGCGCTTGCTCGGGATCGAGGCGCTCGAGCCGTTTGCCGGGCTGCCCGGAGCGGGGGCGGCGGGGGGCCTCGGCGCGGCGCTGGCGGCGCTCGGCGCGGAGCTCGTCCCTGGCGCTCCGCTCGTGCTCGACCTGCTCGACTTTCGCGAGCGCGTGCGCGGCGCGGATCTCGTCGTCACCGGCGAGGGCACGGTCGACCGCTCGACGTGGATGGGGAAGGCGCCGTCGGCGGTGGCCGACGTGTGTGGCGAGGCAGGCGTCCGCGCGGCGATCTTCGGCGGCCGGGTGACGGATCGCCGGGAGGGCGTCGAGCTCTACGAGCTCAGCGGCGATCCGCGGAGGGCGCGCGAGGATCTCGTCGATCTCGGCCGACAGCTCACGGACACGTAGCCCGTGGATCGCTTGTCACCGTTTCCGCACACCTGCCCCTTGACGCGCGCCGGGGTCCGACACCACGCCCCGGCGGTGCGGTCTCGAACTCGACGAGAAAGCCGCGCTGTGCAGGGATTCCGTCGGCGCCGGGCGGAATGCCGGGGACACCTACCCTGGGAATTCTTTGTTTCGCCTTCGGCACACAACGCCCTTGACACTTCGCGGTGTCCGACACCGAGGGCCCAGCGTGCCGCTTCAGGGCGGAGCTGACGGCCGATGAGTGCGCCGACCGGCCGCTAGCTCTGCGACCGGTCGTACTGCTTGGCGAAGCTCTGGAGCAGCTTCCAGGCGATGCCCGGCGTCTCCTCGACGAGCGGACGGAAGTCCCAGAACGTCATGCCGTACGTCTTCAAGTCCGACTCGGCGGTGACCGTCGCGGTGCGCGGAGTCTGGGCGATCAGCGCGATCTCTCCGAAGTAGTCGCCCGGGCCGAGCCGGCGCACCTCGTCGCCGTGCACGGTCACGCTCGCGTCGCCGTCCTCGATGATGAAGAAGCCGACCCCGCTCTCGCCCTCGACGGCGATCTGCTGTCCGGTCGAGAAGCTGCGCTGCTTCATCGAGCCGGCGATCTCCTGAAGCTCCCGGTTGTCGAGGTCCGAGAAGAGCGGAACCCTCCTGAGCAGGTCGACTGCGGGGCCGGGCATGGTCGGAGGATTCTATTCAGGTTGGCGCGGTTCGAGCTCTTCGATCTTGGCCTGCGCCGACTCGAGCTGCTCGACGCAGATGCGGTGGAGTTGCTCGCCCCGCTCCCACAGCCTGATCGACTTGTCCAGGTCGGCCTGACCCGACTCGAGCTGCTGAACGATCTGTTCCAGCTCCTGCTGGGCCTCTTCGAACCTCATCGCACCTCCTCGATTGTTGCACCAAAGCCGCCCCGGCCGAGCTCGATGTCGACGTGGGAGCCGGGCTGGACTTCGGCGGAGTCTCGGACGATCTGGTCGCCCGCGCGGACGATCGCATAGCCGCGCTCGAGCGTCGCTCGGGGAGAGAGGGCTCTCAGCCGTCCGTACGTGGCGTCGAGTCGCGCGCGCTTGCGCTCGAGAAGGAGCAGCGGCGCGCGCATCAGGCGGCCGCGCATCTGGGCCAGGCGCTCGCGAAGCTCGTCGGCGTCCGGGACGACGAGCCGGGCGGCCACGCTCGGCGTGGAGGCGCGCACGTCCGCGGCGAGGTCGGTGAGCGGCGTGTCCTGCTCGTGGCCCACCGCCGAGACAATCGGCACCCGGCAGGACGCGACCGCTCGCACCAGTCGCTCTGAGCTGAACGGCAGGAGATCCTCGAAGCTGCCGCCTCCCCGCGCGAGGACGATCACCTCGACGTCGTCGATGGCGCAGAGGTCCTCGATCGCGGTCACGAGCGCCGGCGCCGCCCGCGGGCCCTGCACGTACGTCTCCGCGACGACGACGCGCGCGGGCGGGAACCGCGTCGTGATCGCGGTCAGGACGTCCCGCTTCGCCGCCGCGTCGTTCCCGGTGACGAGCCCAACTCGGCGCGGGAATCGAGGCAGCCGCCGCTTCCGGGCGGGCGCGAAGAGGCCTTCCGCGGCCAGCTTCTGCTTCAGCCGCTCGAGGGCGGCCAGATGATCGCCGAGCCCGAAGCGCTCGATCGAGAGCGCCCGGAAGCGGAAATCGCCGCGGGCCTCGAAGAGCTCCGGCCGTCCGTAGACGTGAACGCGCTCGCCGTTCGCGAGCTCGAGCCGCAACGCATCGAACTGTCCTCGCGGCATCGAGACGCGCAGGCAGGCGCCGTCGCCCGGATCCTTGAGCGTGAAGAAGACGCTCTGCCAGCGCGCCTGCCGCCGTAGCTCGGTCAGCTCGCCCTCGACCCAGACGGTGGGGAGACGGGTCAGCCAGCCGGCGACGCCGCGATTGAACGCGGCGACGCTGTAGACCTCGCGATCGCCGTACTGCTGCGCCTCGACCTTCACGGTGCTCATGCTGCCAGCCACCGCAGTGGGCGGCCAGACGGCTCGACCGGACAAGGGCGGATTTGATTCGACCACGGGATGGAAACTCACCGGAGGTGAGTGCAGGCGAGCTGGAGCAGCGGGCGTCGGCTCCGAAGGAGAATGTCCGCCGCGGCTGGTCGTGGGCCGCGCTCGTTGCCGCCATCGTGCTCTGGGTCGCCGGAATTCCGAGTTGGGGCCTCTCGGTCCTCCTCTCGCCGGTCTCGGCGCTCTTGACAGTCGTTGCGTGGCACCGATCCGCCCACGACGCGGTCTTTTGGATCGGCTTCGGAATGAACGCCCTCCTGCTGATCGGCTTCATCTCCCTCCTGATCGGCGTCGTCCACGGTGACTTCAGTCTCTTCTTCGGGTAGCGCAATGAGGTCGGGCGATCTCAAAGCGAGCGTCGTCTTGCTGGCGATTGGCGCCGGACTCTTCAGCCTGATCTGGTTGGCAGAGGTCGCCGGCGATCCGTCCAGGGGCCTTCTCTTCTTCATGCTCGTTTTCGCAGCGCCCCTGCTGGTCGGAATCGGGCTCGTGATCGCCGCTTCACGCCGTCGCGATCTCTTCCGGACGCGTGGGCTCGTCGGATCGATCTTGATACTCGTTACGTCTTTGGTTCCCGACATCGTCGGCTTCGTCGGCGCGGCCCTCGGTCTACTCCTCATGGCTCTCGGAGTGGCCGAGCGCGGTCGGCGCCTGGTCGCCGCGATCGCGATCCTGCTCGTCGGAGTCGTGGGTCTTGGTCTCCGCCTCGAAAGCGGAGACGGGATCGAGATCTTCGTCCCGGTTCTCGCAGTCGGGACGGCGGTGCTAGCAGGCGAAGTTCGGCGGCTGGACGCCTGAAGCTAGAGGAGAATCTCGGCTGCGACCGTCGCGTCGCAACCTTGCTTGACGAGCTCGACGGCGCGGTGGAGATCGACGTCGCTGTGGGCGACACGCTCGGCGAGGTGAACGGGGTACCCGGCCTCGATCAGCACGTGCAAGCGCCAGCCGGCAACTCGCTCGCGTTCGTTCTGGTGCTGTTCGGCGATCTCGGTCATGGCGGAGGCGGTTTGGTCCGCTTGATTCGTTTTCACAAAGACGAACCCTGCTTCAAGAAGTTGGAGCTAACTTCTCGAGAGCGTCTCGTCAGCGCGGCGGGCGAGCTCCTGTAGGCGTAGCTCGAGGACGGCGCGCTCGGCCTCGGCCTCGTCGGCAATGCTGCGGAATCGCTCGCGCAGTTCGATCTCGAGCTGCGCCAGGCGGCGCTGGAGCTCGGCGACGAATTCGTCCCGCTGCTGCTCCAGTCCCATCGTCGCCTGAACGAGCCGCTTCTCCACCCGTGCCGTTCCTGACTTGGCGACCTGCGCGAGCTGTTCCGCGAGCACCCGCTCGGCCTCCCGCGTGAACATGTGGACTGCTCGATCGAGCTCCCTGGCGAGCCGCCGAGCAGCCTCCTCGCGCGCGCTCTTGACGCCCGCGTCGAACTGCAGTGCGGCGGCTTCCGCGTACCGCCGGGATGCCTGCTCGGCGGTGCGTTCGAGGCTCTCGAGCTGGCGCCGCTCGATGTCCGTCAGGCGGGCCTGGATCCGTTTGCCGATGTCCAGCTCTTCGCGCTCGAGGCGCTCCGCGATCCGCCGGTCCCGGGCCTTCAGCCGGTCGTTCAGCTCGTGCACGGCGCGGCGGCCTTCGGCGGCGTGAGCTTCGAGCTCGGCACCGACAGTGGCCACGGCGGCCTCCGCCGTGTGCTCCAGCTCTTCCTTGAGCTTCGCGAACGCAGCCGCCTGAAGCTCGACCGCTTCGTCGATCTTCTGCCGGTTGGCGTGAATTCGCTCCTCGGCCTGGGCGACGACGGTTTGGTGGTTCTCCTTGAGCTTCTCGAGCTCGGTCGTGAGTGACTGCTTCATCCGCTCGAGGTCGGTAGCCCAGCTCGCGACGCGCTGCTCGATTCCCTGCTGGATCTTCGTCAGCGCTGCGGTGAGCTCGGCAGTCGCGCGACCCTCCTGCTCGGCGACGACCCGACGGCGCTCCTCGGCGATTCGCCGCTCCTCTGCCTGGAGCCGTGAGAGCGAGTCCGCGCGCTCCCGCGCGAGGAGGCGACTGATCTCGGCCGCGCGAGCCTCCGACTCCTCGCGGATCACCCGCTCGACCTCGGCGCGGGCGCGGTCGAGCTCCGCCTCGACGTTTGCGAGGCGTTCCTGCTGGCGGCGGCGGCGTGAGAAGAGACCCACGGCTCAGAATCGTAGGGCGAGGAGGGCGGCGGCGAGAGAGATCATCGCCACGGGGAGCAGCCGGAGGGCCCGCTCGGGGGCTGCGATCAGCGTTTCGGCGGAGATCTCCTCCTGCGCGCCTTCGGTTAGCGTCACGGTCCCGGTGACGTCGACAACCCTACGGCGGACCCGCCGTACCGGCGTCGAGAGCGCGCGCTGGACCAGGCTCGTCAGGAACGCGAAGAGCGCCGCGAGCAGCGACTCGACGGTCAGCTTCTCGGCCGCGACCAGGTAGGCCGTGAGGAGGGGAAACGCACCCCAGGCAAGCCCGAACCAGAGATCGGTGTGGAAGCGGCCGCCGAAGAGCTCGAGGTTGTAGGCGAGGACGAGGAAGGCGCCGACGGCGACGAACGGGAGGAGCCACAGCGTCCAGACGAGCGCGGCGCCGATGCCGATGGCGACTGCGGCGCCGATGGACACCGCGGCGAGCCCGATCAGCACGCCGTCCGGGATCCGCGTCCGCAGTGGGCGGCCGATCAGCTCGTCGAGTGCGTGGGCGCCGATTCCGAGCGCGAGGAAGAAGGCGACCAGGGCGGCGACCAGACGACGTCCCTCGAGCTCGGGCACGAGCGCCGCGCCGATCACAACGTACGACAGGTGCCACGCCGTGTACGGAAGGTGGAGGAGCGTGACGTAGTCGCGCCAGCCACCGGGCTCGAGCGCGTAGAACGCGGGGCGGCTCACCGCCGTCCCCAGACGACGAGGCCGCCGCCGAGCGAGAGTCGTCGCGACTGCACTCCCTCGATGCCGGCGGCGCGCCAGAGAGCGGGCACGTCGTAGCGGCGGTGGAAGTCGCGGATGCTGTCGCCGAGGAACGTTCCGACCCGGCGCCACCCCGGAGAGACGACCGCTCCGAGCGCGGGGAGGCCCGCACGTACGTAGAGCTCCCAGGCCGCCCGCGCCGGCCCGCGGGGCACGCCGAACTCGAGCATCGCGATCCTTCCGCCCGGCCGCACGACGCGGGCGAGCTCCCGCAGCGTCGCCTCCGGGTCGTCGACGTAGCGGAGGAGGTACGTGAACGTCAGCCCGTCGAAGGACGCGTCGCCGAACGGAAGCCGCTCGGCCCGTCCTTCCACGAGCTCGATGCGGTCGTCGAGCCCTGCCCCGTCGACGCGGCCACGGCCGGCTGCGAGCATCTCCGAGCTCTGATCGAGGCCGACGACGCGGCAGCCGGTGCGCCGCACGAGCTCGATCGCGACCGCGGCGGTGCCGGTGGCGACGTCGAGAACGCTGTCCTCCGGGCCCACGTCCACCCGCGAGACGAGGAACCGGCGCCACCGCGGATCCTGGCCGAACGAGAGGAGGCGGGCGTACCGGTCGTAGGTCGGGGCCAGCGGCGCGAACAGCTCGATCGCGTCCATCGGGTGCGAGTCTATGGTTGCCCCGTGGCCCTGAAGGAGGACCTCGAGCGCATCGCCGAGGCGGCCTCGTCCTTCGCGGCGGGCCGGGAGCAGGTGTCGGCGGTGCTCGCCGCCCAGCCGCCGACGGGAGGCCGTCTCTACCTCTGCGCGTACGGCAAAGGGAACGCGATCACCTGGCTCGTGCTCGATGACCGCGGCGAGCCCGTGACCGATCGTGAGCAAGTGCGTGGGGTGGCCTCGCTGGTCGCCCTGACCGAGGTCGCGGAGGAGAGCGCCGGCGGCGGCGAGCTCGACGAGCTGCTCTCGCGGCTCGCAGCGCTGCGCCTGACCGAGAACCCGCCCGGAATCGACGAGGCCGAGGAGGCGGTCCGGGCGCTGCAACGCACCCTGGGAACCACCCCACGGCTGGCGTCGGCCGAGTTCCTGGACGAGGTCGGCGCGGCGACGAAGCGGCTCGAGGAGTCGCTCGGCGAGGCCAGCGAGTCGCCATTCGTCCTCGCGATGAAGCAAGCCTCGAGTGCGGTGGAGTCCCTGACCAAAGACGTCGAGGAGAACTACAAGCGGGACCTGACCTAACGTCGCTACGGTGTGGGCATGGAAGGCGGCGGCGGATTCGGATTCCCGATCGGGGGCGACCCCGAGGACCTGATGCGCGGGCTCCGCGAGTTCGCCGAGCGCCAGGCGGAATCGGTCGCCGAGGCGCAGCGCGAGCAGTTCGCGACGCTGACGCTGAATACGGCCGTCCAGCTGACGGCCGCCGCGCTCTCGCAGATCCAGGTCGAGGGCGGGTCGGACGAGCAGGCGATCGCCCTTCGCGACGCGATGCGCGTCCTCTTCCCCGAGGCGGTGGCGCTGGTCTCAGCCGCCCGCCAGGGGTTCATGCGCGAGACCTAGCGACCCTCTAACCGCACGAAGCGGCGATGAAGCTCGTGGCGGAAGCACTCGTGGCCACCGTGGACACCTCGTAACACTTTCGGCACACCCTGGCCTTGACGCGCCTCGGGGTCCGACACCAAACGAAGCACGCAACGCTCACGCCAATCTCGCAGGACCGTGACGCCACGGACGAGAAGCTGCGTTCCCAGCCTCGCAGCCTCCCACCCCAACGATGAAGCGTCACTCGGTCAGAGGCTCCTAGAATCTCCTTCACGTGGCCCTGCTGGATCGCGCCATCGTCAGCGCTCTGCCGGCCGTCCCCAAGCCGATCGTTCGCCGGATCTCGCAGCGCTACATCGCCGGCGAGCACGTCGAGGACGCCTGCCGCGTCGTCAAGGAGCTCAACGCCGCCGGGAAGATGGCGACGATCGACGTCCTCGGCGAGGAGATCACGACGCCCGAGGAGGCGCGACACATCGCCTACTCCTACGACGACGTCTTCCGGGCGATCGACGAGCAGGGACTGGACTCGAACGTCAGCGTCAAGCTCACCGGGCTCGGGCTGAAGCTCGGTCGGGACGTCGCCCGGCAGAACCTCGAGCGAACGGTGCGCGGGGCGGCCGAGCGCGGGAACTTCGTCCGCATCGACATGGAGGACTCGAGCTGCACGGACGACACGCTGGCGCTCTATCGCGAGCTCCGCGAGGAGGGCCTCGAGAACGTCGGGATCGTGCTCCAGGCCTACCTGCGGCGCACGCTCGACGACCTTGCCTCGCTCGCCGATCTGACGCCCAACGTGCGCCTGTGCAAGGGCATCTACGTCGAGCCGTTGAAGGTCGCCTACCACGACTTCGACCAGGTGCGGGCCAACTTCGTCCGCGCGCTGGACGCGCTCGTCGAGGGCGGCTCCTACGTCGGGATCGCAACGCACGACGAGTGGCTGCTCCAGGAGGGCGTCAGGCTCGTCCGGAAGCACCGCCGCACGGCGGAGCAGTATGAGTTCCAGATGTTGCTCGGAGTGCGACCAGAGCGAGCTGACGAGCTCGTCGCCGAGGGTCACCGGCTGCGCATCTACGTCCCGTACGGCGAGGAGTGGTACGCCTATTCGCTCCGCCGCCTCCAGGAGAACCCGAAGATCGCCGGCTACATCGCGTCGGACACCCTCGGCCGCCTGCTGCCGGGCCGAAACGGGAGGCGTTAGGGTGCCTGACCTGTGGATAACTTCGATCCGAATCAGCGGTTCCGCGAGCGCCGGCAGGCCGCTCGGAGACGCAAGCGGATCAGGCGCACGGCCGGAGGGATCGCGCTCCTGCTGGCCGCAGCGGCGCTCGCCGTAGGCGCGGCGCGGGGGCTGGACTCGAGCGAGCCCGAGGCTGCGCAGCCCGCGGCCAAGGCCGCGAAGCGGACGCCGCGCCGTCAGGGCCCGCCGGTCCCGGACGACATGCGCGGCGTGCACGTCACGATGGCGCTGGCGTCGATTCCCGGCAAGGTCGAGCAGTACGCCGCCACGCCGGGCCTGAACACGGTCCAGCTCGACGTCAAGGACGAGAACGGCGAGGTGGGCTTCTACCGGGTCGCGCCGACGCTGGCTCGCCGCGTTGGAGCGGCGAAACGCTACTACGACCCGCAGAAGACGACTGCGCTGCTGCACAGGCGGGGCATCTACGTCGTCGGACGCGTGGTCTGCTTCGAGGATCCGATCCTGTCGGAGCGACGCCCCGATCTGGCGATCCGGACCACCGGCGGCGCGGTCTGGCGCAATCACGCCGGCCTCGGTTGGACGAACCCCTACGACAAGCGCGTCTGGGACTACAACCTCGCGGTCGCCAAGTCTGCGGTCCGGGCGGGGTTCGATGAGATCCAGTTCGACTACGTCCGCTTCCCGAGCGACGGGCCGATCGAGTCCGCGGTCTTCCGCGGCAAGCGGCGAGAGGCGATGTCCGCCACGATTGCCCGGTTCGTCCACTACGCTGCCAACCGGCTGCGGCCGATGGGCGCTCGGGTCTCCGTCGACGTCTTCGGACTGTCCGCGACACGGAACCTCGGGATTGGGCAGTCCCCGCGGCGGCTGGCCCGCATCGTCGATGCGATCTACCCGATGGTCTATCCGTCGCACTACGGCTCGGGGGAGCTCGGCCTCTCCGACCCGAGCGCGGTACCCGGGCGCACGGTCGGCCGCTCGTTGCGAGACTTCCGCCGGCAGATGCGCGGCGGTCGGGCGAAGCTGATCCCCTGGCTCGAGGACTTCACCCTCGGCGGGACGACTACAGTTGCGAAGGTGCAGGAGCAGATCCGGGCGGCGCGACGCTGGAAGACGGCGGGCTTCCTGCTCTGGAACCCACTCGGGGTCTACACGGATGGCGGGATGACGGTCGAGTGAGCGGGGAGCAGCGGCTCTCCCAGCTCCGCGAGCGGCTCGCCGTCATTCACGACTTCCGGCGCGCAGCGTTCCTCCTGAGCTGGGACCAGCTCACGATGATGCCGCCGAACGGAACGGAGTCGCGCGGCGACCAGTTGGCGACGCTCGACCGCTTCGCCCACGAGCTCTTCGTCTCCGACGAGATCGGCGAGCTGCTGTCCGGGCTCGCCGACTACGAGCCTGAGCTCGACCCCGACTCGGTCGACGCGGCGCTCATTCGCGTCACGCGGAGGGACTGGGAGAAGGCGCGGAAGGTTCCTGCCGAACTGCGCGCCGAGATCACGCGCGCCGAGGTGCTCGGCGTGCCCGGGTGGGCGGAAGCCCGTAAGAACGCGGATTTCCAGGCGTTCCTCCCGTATCTGCGCCGGAACCTCGAGCTGAAGCTCCGGTACATCGACTGCTTCGCCGATTCCGGTCGGTCGCCGTACGACATCCTGCTCGACGACTACCAGGAGGACGCGCGGAGCGAGGACGTCACGGCGGTGTTCGCCCGGCTGAAGGAAGAGCTGATCCCGCTGATTCGCGAGGTGGCTGCGAACGACCAGGTCGACACGAGCTTCGCGCATGGACACTTCCCCGTCGAGAAACAGGAGCTCTTCGCCCGCGAGATCCTCGAGCGGCTCGGCTACACGTCCGAGGCGTGGCGGCTCGACCCGACGTTGCATCCGTTCGCGACGTCGATCGCGCTCGACGACATCCGACTGACGACGCGGTACTCCGAGTCAGATCTCGAGTCGATCTTTCACACGACCCACGAGTTCGGCCATGGGATCTACGAGTACGGCATCGGCCGTGAGCTCGACCGGACGCCGCTTGCCGAGCTGAACTCGATGGTCTTGCATGAGTCGCAGAGCCGGCTCTGGGAGAACCTCGTGTGCCGGAGCCTCCCCTTCTGGCGCCACTTCTTCCCGAAGCTCCAGGAGATCTTCTCGAGCGAGCTCAGCGGCGTCACCGACGAGGCCTGGTGGCGCTACGTGAACCGTGTCGACCCGGGGTGCATCCGCGTCGACGCCGACGAGGTCACCTACGGGATGCACATCATCCTCAGATACGAGCTCGAGCAGGAGATCATCGCCGGCCGGCTCGCCCTCGAGGACCTGCCCGAGGCCTGGAACGCGAAGATGAAGGAGTACCTCGACGTCGACGTCCCGGACGACGCCAAGGGTGTGCTCCAGGACGTCCACTGGTCGGGCGGCTCCTTCGGCTACTTCCCGACCTACCTGCTCGGGACGATCGTCTCGGTGCAGATCTGGGAGGCGGCGCGGGCTGACCTCACCGAGCTCGACAGCCAGATGGAGTCCGGCGAGTTCGGGCCGCTGCGCGAGTGGCTCGGCGACAAGCTCTATCGCTGGGGCCGCCGCTATCCACCGGACGAGCTGCTCCGCCGGCTCGTCGGCGGCCCGCTCGACGCCGAGCCCTACCTTCGTTACCTGAAGGCGAAGGTCGCCGACATCTACGGCGTTAGGGTCTGAGCCTGCTCGAAGCTCACGTCGAGCGGTTCAACCACGGTGTGCGCACCGGGGACTTCGGCCCGATGGTGGCGGCGTTCACGGAGGACGCCGAGCTCAGGTTCGAGGGCATCCCGGTGGGGCCGTTCATCGGCCGCGACGCGATCGCGGAGGCCTACCGGGCGCAGCCGCCCGACGACGAGATCGTCCTGCTCGACGCGGATGGCACCTATGCGTGGGCCGGCCGGCCTGGGGTCCCGGCCGGCCGATTGTTCCTCACGGAGCGCGCCGGCGAGATCGCGCGGCTCGTGATCAGGTACGACCGCTAGCCGTCGTCTTCCGGCGACGCTGGGTTGTGCCGCGCCGCCGAGTTTGACCCCGGCTGCGGCTCGTCGACGACGAGCTTCTCTGTTGTGTGCCGCCGGTGACGTCTTTCACGCGGTCGAACAGATCCGCGTCAGGCAGGTCCGTCGCCCGGTCCTTCGCCCGTCGCATCAGCCCGCGCGTTTGCCGCGCGATGCTCGAGCTGCTCGTGACAAGGCCGTAGGCTGCTGCCCCGACGGCCGGCAGGATCAACCACCGGGCGCCGGCGCGGACGCCGGACTGTCTCGGGCCTTTGCCCTGCGCGCCGTCGACGGCGTCGGCGAATCGCTCCGACACGTCGATCATTCGTTCAGCCATTTTGTTGATATCAGCCAACGTTTCCTCCTCGAAGACGTTCCTAGTTGCAATGAGAGTTCCCAGGCTGTGAGGCCCTGAAACCGCGGAAAGAGCGACCTTTTCCCGCAGAAGGCGACTAGGCGAGCAAGGAATAGCCGCCGTCGACGATCAGCGTCTGGCCGCGGATCATCTCGGCGCCCGGCGAGCAGAGGAAGACGACGGCGTCGGCGACATCGTCGGGGTCGACCATGCGGCCCGCCGGGGTTCGCGTTCGCGCCATCTCCAGCATCTGCTCGCGGTTCGGGAAGTGGTCGAGCGCTCCCGTCTCGACGACTCCCGCCGAGACCGCGTTGACGCGGATCTCACGCGGCGCGAGCTCGACGGCCAGGTAGCGGACGAGCGCTTCCAGTGCGGCCTTGGAGGTGCCGACGAGGACGTAGTTCTCCATCACGCGGAACGATCCGAGGCTCGAGATCGCGACGATCGACGAGCCCGCCGGCATCGTCGGCGCCGCCGCCCGCGTCAGCGACAGCAACGCCCTGGCGTTCGCGTTCAGCGTCCAGTCCCAGTGCTTGTCCTCGGTCTCGAGCGCCGTGCGAATGACGCCCGTCGCCGCGGCATGGACGAGGACGTTCCAGGGGCCGCCGTCGACGACCTCGCGCAGCACGCGCTCCGAGGACACGTTGCCGCGCACGAGCACGGGCTCGGCGCCCGCCGTGCGAAACTCGTCGGCGGCCTCCTCAGCCGCCCGATCGTTCCGCAGGTAGCCGATCGCCACCCGCGCCGCGCCGAGCTCGGCGAAGCGAAGCGCGATCGCCTTGCCGATTCCGCGCGAGCCTCCCGTCACGAGGACGGAGGCGCCGTCGAATCGGATCATCCCTTGGGCGGGAGCGGGTGGCTGGCCGGCGCGGAGCTCGGGATCTCGTCCCAGCCGAGACCTTCGCTGTGCGGCAGGGGCGGCGCGTCCTCGGCTTTCGACGACGCGTAGCCGAGGCGGTCGAGGAGCTCCATCTTCTCCTCGCCGTAACGGCGGACCTCGTGATCCTCCGGTAGGTCTTCGATCAGCTCTCGAACGCGCGCCCGCAGCTGGTACGCGAAGTGCGGCGTGGCAGGCCCGACGAGTGCGTCGATGTCGTCCTTCGTCGGCTCGCGCTCCATCGCGCGAAACCTACCGCGTGCGCGGTCGGTCGATAGGGTCGGTAGGTGAGGCGGGTCAGCGCTGCCGAACTGATGCTGCTCGCGACCGTCTCGATCTGGGCGTTCAACTTCACCGTCACGCGGTACGTGCTCACGCACGGGTTCCAGCCGCTTGCCTATTCGGCGACGCGTTTCGGCGCCGCGGCAATCGTGGTCTCCGGCCTCACGTACGGCATGGAGCACTCGCTGAAGTTCGCGCGGCGAGACGGGCTCCTGCTCGCCGGTGCTGCGATCGTCGGGATCTACCTGAACTCGCTCGGGTTCGTCTACTCGATCGACCTGACGAACGCCTCGACAGTCGCGCTCATCTTCGGGAGCCTTCCGATCGTGACCGCGATCTTCGCGTTCCTGGTCCGCGTCGAGCGGCTCCACCGCCGTTTCTGGATCGCCGCCGGAATCTCGTTCGCGGGTGTCGCGCTCGTCGCGCTCGGCTCGGGGAACGAAGTATCGGGCAGCTTCGTCGGCATCCTCCTCGCGCTCATGGCGGCGGGGACCTGGGGGATCTACTCGGTCGCGATCGTCCCGCTGCTCGGGCGCTACTCGGTGTGGCGGATCAGCGCCGGCGCGCTGATCGTCGGCTCGATCCCGCTCCTCCTGACCGCGATCCCGCAACTCGTCGAGCAGCGCTGGGACCTCGGGGCGCTGGTCTGGGCCTGCTTCGCCTTCGCGGTGCTCGGCCCGCTCGCCCTGACGAACTACCTCTGGTTCACGGCGATCGACCGGGTCGGCCCGTCGCGAGCGACGCTCGCGACGAACCTCCAGCCGTTCCTGGCCGCCCTGTTCGCCGTCGTGCTGCTGTCGGAGCAGCTCACCTGGCTGCAGGTCGCCGGAGGTCTGGCCATCGGTGTGGCGCTGCTCCTCGCCCGACGTCGACCCGCCCTGGAGTCGGCGTGACCATCTCGTGTCAGCCGGACGCGTACGGCAATTGCAGGCCCTCGAACATCGGGAAATGCCGGACGTTAGTCGTCGCCAGCTCGGCGTCGAGCTGCTCGGTCGTCGCGGCGATGGCGAGGTCGGCGAGGCCGATTCCGGGTCGGTGACGGTCCCACCGTCGGCCGAGCTCCCCGGCTCGTCGGGCTAGCGGCTCGTCAAGCGGAACCCAGCGGATGCTTCGAAAGAGTTGCTCGGCGCCGGTGCGCTCGGCGCTTCGCAGCCCACGCAGGACCTCGATTCGCGTCACTTCACTACAGGCTGGAGCCTCTTGCACGCCCCGCACGTAGTCGATCGCCGCCGAGTCGTTTCGGAGGATGTCGATCAGAACGGACGTGTCGAAGACGAGACTCACGCCCGCCGGCGCTGCTCGATCTCCTCCTGCCTGCGCACGTCGAGCGCGCGCAGACGCTCGACGTAGAGCGAGCCCTCTGGGAGGTCCGGCGCCAAGCCGGCCACGGCCTCGACCGCGTCCTTGAACCGAGCCAGCCGAAGCTCGTCGTCCTCGTCGCCATCGAGATACAGCTCGACGGCTCGTCGGATGAGAGCCGACTTCGTGACGCCTTCAGCCTCCGCCCGTCGGGCCAGCTCATCGTCCCGCGCCTCGTCGAGGTAGATCTGGGTCCGCTTCACGGTGTATGAATCGTACATCACGAACCACGAATGAACTCGAGCGTCCTCCGCTTTAAGATGAGGGCGATGGGTGCGACCGACTTCATGCCGCTGACCGGCTGGGACCACGTCGAGTTCTGGGTCGGGAACGCGAAGCAGGCGGCGTACTTCTACGAGCAGGCGTTCGGATTCACTCGGACGGCCTACGCCGGGCCGGAGACCGGTGTGCGCGACCGCGCGTCTTATGTCCTCGAGCAGGGCGACATCCGTTTCGTGCTGACGAGCGGGCTCCGCGGCGGCAGCGAGGTGACCGAGTTCGCGTGTCGGCACGGCGACGGCGTCAAGGAGATCGCGCTCCAGGTGCCGAGCGCCGAGGAGGCGTACCGGCAAGCGATCCAGCGCGGAGCCCGTGGGATCAGCGAGCCCCATTGGCTCGAGGACGAGTACGGCCGCGTCGAGCTCTCGGCGATCGGAACCTACGGCGAGGTGGTCCACACGTTCGTCAACCGCGAGGACTACGCCGGGCCGTACCTGCCCGGCTACCGGACGACGGTCGAGAACGGCGACCCCGGAGCCGGCGTCGGCCTGAAGGTGCTCGACCACGTGGTCGGCAACGTCGAGCTCGGCCGGATGGACCACTGGGTCGGGTTCTACGAGCGCGTGTTCGGGATGACGAACATCGTCCACTTCGGCGACGACCAGATCCAGACCGAGTACTCAGCGCTGATGTCCAAGGTGATGGCGGACGGGAGCGGGAAGATCAAGTTCCCGATCAACGAGCCCGCCGAGGGCAAGCGCAAGAGCCAGATCGAGGAGTACCTGGAGTTCAACGGCGGCCCGGGCGTCCAGCACATCGCGATGCAGAGCGAGGACATCGTCGGGACGGTCGAGGCGATGAAGGAGCGCGGTGTGATCTTCCTCGACACGCCCGACGCGTACTACGACGAGGTCGAAGGCCGGGTCGGCGAGATCAACGAAGACTATGACGACCTGAAGCGGCTCAGGATCCTCGCCGACCGCGACGAGGACGGCTACCTGCTCCAGATCTTCACGAAGACGGCCCAGGACCGGCCAACGGTCTTCTTCGAGGTGATCGAGCGCCACGGCGCGACGACCTTCGGCGAAGGCAACTTCAAGGCGCTCTTCGAGTCGATCGAACGCGAGCAGGCGCTCCGCGGCAACTTGTAGTTCGCACCGTCGCGACAACGTGCCCGCGCCCGTTCCGTAGATTGCCGGGGCGATGGCAGAGCTGAAGCCGTGGGGGGTCGTCGATGCCGTACGGGCGGCTGAGCGACAAGGAAAAACGCTGGCGTCGGTCGACCACCGGCCCTGGCCGCTGCCCGACGATCCTTGGCTGCTCGGCCAGACTCTCGAAGACCTGTTGTTCGCGCACTGGCGCGCGCCTGCCGAGGCGCTCCGAGCGCTGCTCCCGACGGAGCTCGAGCTCGACCTCTACGACGGCGAGGCGTGGGTCGGCGTCGTGCCCTTCCGAGTCACGGCGCTTCGGGCGCGTGGGCTCCCGCCGCTTCCGTTCGCCTCGTCGTTTCTCGGCGTCAACACCCGGACGTTCGTCACGGCCCGCGGCAAGCCCGGCATCTGGTTCTTCAGCCTCGACGCGACGAGCCAGGTGGCGGTCCTGGCCGCGAGGTACGGCTTCAGGCTCCCCTACTACCTAACGAAGGGGCGCGCGGAGCGGCGCGACGCGTGGATCTCGTTCGAGGCGCGGCGACGCGACTCCCGCGGTGCGCCGGCGGCATTCCGTGCCCGTTACCGGCCGACCGGCCGCGCCCTCGAGCCGGAGCCCGGTTCGCTCGAACACTTCCTGACCGAGCGCTACCGCCTGTACACGGTTGCTTCGAACGGGCGGCTGCTGCGGGCCGACATCCATCACCCTCCGTGGTCGCTGCAAGGCGCAGAAGCGGAGATCGAGGAGAACACGATGGTGCCGCGGGAAGCGGCGCTGGCGGACGCCGAGCCCGTCCTCCACTTCGCCGCCAGGCAGGACATCGTTCTGTGGCTGACCGGCGATGCCTGATGCGGTCGTCGTCGGCTCCGGACCGAACGGGCTCGCTGCCGCGATCACGCTGGCGAGAGCCGGGCAATCGACCCTCGTCATCGAGGCGGCTGAGACGATCGGCGGCGGCGCCCGCACCGCCGAGCTGACCCTTCCGGGCTTCCGGCACGACGTCTGCTCCACGATCCACACGCTGGTCGAGGCTTCGCCGTGCTTCTCGGAGCTGCCGCTCGCCGACCACGGGCTCGAGCTCGTCATCCCGCCCGCTCCGCTTGCTCATCCCCTGGACGACGGCACGGCGGTGATGCTCGAGCGGTCGGTCGAGCAGACGGCGGCTGGGCTCGGACCGGACGCCGAGGCGTACCGGAAGCTGATGGGCCCTCTGGTCGAGGGGCGCGACCGTCTGATGCCGTTCCTCCTGGGCCACTCGCCGATTCCGCGGCGACCGCTGGCCGCGGCCCGCTTCGGCCTGCTCGGACTGCGCTCAGCCGTGGGCCTCGCGAAGCGCTTCCGCGGAGCTCGGGCACGGGCACTGTTCGCCGGCCTCGCGGCACACTCGATCCAGGATCTGTACCGGATGCCCACGGCGTCGTTCGGGCTCGTCCTCGGCCTGTTCGCGCACCTGCACGGCTGGCCCCTCGCCCGCGGCGGTTCGCAGCGCCTCGCCGACGCGCTCGCCGCCTACCTGCGCTCGCTCGGCGCGGAGATCGAGACCGGCCGTCATGTCAACTCCGTCGACGAGCTACCGGCCTCGCAGCTGACGCTGCTCGACCTCACGCCTCGCCAGGTCCTGCAAGTAGCCGGTCACCGGCTGCCCGCGCGCTACGCGAGAGCCTTGCGCCGCTTCCGCTACGGCCCGGGTGTCTTCAAGGTCGACTGGGCCCTCGATGGGCCGGTTCCCTGGTCGGCGGAGGAGTGCCTTCGGGCCGCGACGGTGCATCTCGGCGGGACGCTCGAGGAGATCGCCGAATCCGAGTCGGCAGTCTGGAGCGGCGACGCGCCGGAGCGACCCTTCGTGCTCGCGGCTCAGCAGAGCCTCTTCGATGCGACTCGCGCCCCGGAGGGCAAGCACACGCTCTGGGGTTACTGTCACGTGCCGAACGGTTCACCGGTGGACATGACCGGGCGGATCGAAGCCCAGGTCGAGCGCTTCGCGCCGGGCTTTCGCGAGCGGATCCTCGAGCGTCACGTCATGGGCCCGGCCGAAATGCAGCGGTACAACGAGAACTACGTCGGCGGCGACATCAACGGCGGCGTGCAGGACCTCTGGCAGCTCTACACGCGGCCCGCGATCCGGCTGAACCCCTACTCGACGCCCGTGGACGGGCTCTACATCTGCTCGTCGTCGACGCCGCCCGGCGGCGGCGTTCACGGCCTCTGCGGGTACTACGCGGCGCGCTCGGCGCTCAAGTGGGCCGGCGTCTGACGGTCTCGCAGTCCCGCGCCGCCCGGTCGATCGGATCGGCAAGGACGACGTCCCTTCCGGGCCCACAGCGGACGGAATCGATGCGGCCGTCGCCGGAGACCTCGATCAAGTCTCGGCCGCGGCCGCCGTAGGCCGCGTCCTCGCCGTTTCCGGGGACGAGCAAGTCTCTGCCGGCTCCCCCGCGAACGACGTCATCGTTCGCGTACGTGTAGACGATGTCGTTCCCGGGGCCGGCGTCGACGAAGTCCCGGCCGTAGGTCGCATCGATCCGGTCGTCGCCTGCGCGACTCCAGACCCGGTCGTCTCCGGCACCCGGGAAGATCACGTCCCGAGCGGAGGTCCCGACGATCCGGTCGGCGCGATCCGTGCCGTCGATGCAACGCGCGGTGTACAGATCGCATTGCGAAGCGGTGCGTCTTGCCGGGACGCCCCCGGTTCCCTCGGAGACGTACACCTCCGAACGGCGGCCGACTGAAAGCACGGTCGCGACTGCGGTCGCCTGTGGATCCCAAACTGGGTCGACCGCAGCGGCCGCGACGTCCTCGGCGATTCTGCGCGTCTGCCCGGTGGAGAGTGAGACGCGCCGGAGAACGCCCACCGAATCCAGCAGCGCCACCTCGTCGCCGGAGGGCGAGAATTGGATCGGCTCGCCCAGGCCGATTCGGCGCTCATCCGAGCCGTCGGGTCGAACCAGATAGGCCGAGCGCTCGCGGAGGACACCGACCCAGGCGCCGTCCGGGGACCAGGAAGCGGTCTCGCCCGTCGTGAGCCGACGCTCGTTCGAACCGTCTGGTCTCGCGACGTAGATCCAGCGCTGCCGGTGGTAGGCGAGGTGAGAAGAATCGGGCGACCAAGCCGGTCGCTCGCCCGCGGCGATCCGACGGTCATTCGTCCCGTCGGGCGCGACGACGCGGATGCCGTCGCGCGTGTCGGTGTACGCGATCCAGCGGCCGTCGGGTGACCAGGTGGGATCGACGCCCTCGGCGATCGTCCTCGGCTGACGGCTGGGCGGGGCGTCGGCGTTGTAGACGACGACGGCGTTGCGAGTGGCGACCAATCCGACGACGAATGAGTGCCGACGCACGTCGGGAGCCCACGACAGGCTGCTCGCGGCCCCACCCGCGTCGGGCAGGTCGAACAGCGCAACCGAGCCACCGCGCCACGAGATCCCGACTCGCCAGCGCGGGCAGGTCCCGTCCCGGATGACGATTGCGAGCATCGACCTGTCGGGCGAGAAGGCTGCGGCCTCGGCGCCGACCGGGACCTGGCAGTTACCGCCTTGAGTTACAGGCGCCGGGATCCACAGGAAAACCGTCGCCAGGATGACCACACGCAGCCTCATTCCTTCGATGATGCTCGGCTTCGATGAAGAATCTGTCAGCGTGACCCCGCAGCGGCGCACCGCGCTCGTCTCCGTGTTGGCGGCTGTCGTCCTGATCGCGCTCAAGCTCGGAGCAGGGCTGGCGAGCGGCAGCCTGGGTCTCGTCTCCGAGGCGATCCACTCGGGGACCGATCTCGTCGCCGCGCTCTTGACCTTCTTCGCCGTCGGTGTTGCCGGCCGCCCGGCCGACCCCGGCCATCCGTACGGCCACGGGAAGGCTGAGCACCTGGCGGCGCTTGCCGAGGGTGCGATCCTCGTCCTCGCGAGCCTCTTCATCTCCTACAAGGCGATCTCGAACCTCGTGGGCGCCTCGGAGTCCGACGTTCGGGCCACCTGGTACGCGTTCGCCGTGATCGCGATCGTGATCGCGATCGACGCGAGTCGAACGCTCGTCTCGCTGCGGGGCTCGCAGCGCTACGACAGCCCGGCGCTCCAGTCGAACGCTCTCCACTTCGGGAGCGACCTGGCGGGCTCGATCGCAGTCCTGCTCGGACTCTCGTTCGTGGCCGCCGGGTTCCCCGGCGCCGACTCCGCCGCGGCGCTCTTCGTCGCGATGCTCGTGCTGCTGGCCGCCGCGCGGTTGATGCGGGGCAACATCGACGTGCTGATGGATCGCTCGCCCGCCGACGCCGACGCGGCGGCCCGCGCGGCGATCGAACGCGTCGAGCCCCCGGTGGAGCTTCGGCGGCTGCGGCTTCGCCGCTCTGCCGGTGGCCACTTCGCCGACGTCGTCATCGGCGTTCCGCCGGGCGCGGCCGTCGGTCAGGGGCACGCGGCGGCCGACCGGGTCGAGCGGGCCGTGCAGGAGGCACTGCCGCGCAGCGACGTCGTCGTCCATGTCGAGCCACGCCACGAGGAGGCGCTGCGGGAGCGCGTGCACGCCGCCGCTCTCGGCGTGCCGCGCGTCCGCGAAGTCCATAACGTCCGCGTCGTGACGGTGGACGGCGGGGTGGAGGTGGGGCTGCACATCAAGCTCCCGGGCGACCTCTCGCTCGAGGAGGCCCACGAGGTCGGCTCCGACGTCGAGAAGGCGATCTCGGCGCTTCCGGAGGTGGTGGCGGTGCAGACGCACCTCGAGCCACTTCGGGAGGCTGCGCCCGGCAAGCGCTCGGCGCCGCCTGACGAGGAGGCGCTGCTTGCGGTCGTGCGGGACGCGACCGGCGAGCCGCCCCGTGACGTTCGGCTCGTCCGCACCGATGAAGGGCTGCTCGTCTTCGTCACGCTGCGCGTCCCGGCCGACCGCACCCTCGCGGAGGCGCATGCGCTGGCGAGCGAGGTCGAGGAACGGATCCGCGAGCGACTGCCGGAGATCGCCGACGTCGTCGTGCACACAGAGCCTTGAAGCTCTGCATGTTCACGCCCAAGGAGCGCCATCTGGAGCGCGGCTGGCCTGGGCGGATCGAGGGCGACCGCGTGATCCAGCTCGCTGCCCAGACCCTCCAGTCGTTCTTCACCGGCGGCGGCCTGGCGCGCGAGCATGCCGAGTACCGGCTGGACGAGGTTGACCTGCTGCCGCCGGTGCTGCACCCGCCGTCCGTCCGCGACTTCTACACGTTCGAGCAGCACGTCAAGGCCGCGCGCGCCCGCCGCGGGCTCGAGATGCCCGAGGAGTGGTACCGCATCCCGGTCTTCTACTTCTCCAACCCGGCGGTGATCTACGGGCCTGAAGCCGAGATCCCCTACCCGGCCGAAACGGAGGAGCTGGACTACGAGCTCGAGGTCGCCGCGGTGATCGGCGCCGAGGAGAAGATCGGCGGCTTCACGGTCATGAACGACTGGTCGGCGCGGGATCTGCAGCGCGACGAGATGAAGGTCGGCCTCGGGCCGGCGAAGGGGAAGGACTTCGCGACGAGCCTCGGCCCGATCGTCGTCACCCCCGACGAGTTCGACGGAAACGGCGCGACGATGGTCGCGCGGGTCAACGGCGAGGAGCGCTCACGCGGTGACCTCGGCGACATGTACTACGCGTGGGAGCTGCTCGTCGAGCAGGCGAAGCGCAACACGGCGCTCTATCCCGGCGACATCCTCGGGTCCGGGACCGTCGGCAGCGGTTGCATCGCGGAGCACGGCGACGGCCGCTGGCTCGAGCCGGGCGACGTCGTCGAGCTCGAGGTCGAAGGCATCGGCGTCCTGCGGAACCGGATCGGTGACCCGCGCAGCTAGAGGTCCTTGCGCGCGAACGCCGCCAGCGTGACCCCGAGCACGACGACGAAGTACCCGATCACCCACAGCGGGAGGTTCGGTCCCGCCGCTTCCGAGCCGCCGAACGGCCCGAGCTCGATGGCCAGACCCGTGAGGCCTCGGCTCTCCGACGTGATCCGGTAGAGCGCGTCCTGGTAGAGGGCCTCGAAGGGGAGTGCCCAGGACGTCCGCTCGGCGACGGTCTGGAGGGTCTCGGATTCGAGGACGTCGCCGATCTGGCCGAGGAGCCCTGCGACAAGCCCGGCTCCGAACACCATGAAGATCGTGATCCCGTTCGCAGTCGCGGTCAGGAATACCGAGCCGAGTAGGCCGAGGATCGCGATCACGAGCACGCCGACGGCCAGTTGGACCCCCGGCCGCAGGAACTCGTCCGGCCACCAGTCGCCGGCCGCTCGAGTGATCAGCGCGCAGGCCGTGTAGACGAGGAGCACGTAGGGGACGCAGACCGCGGCCGCACCGAGGAAGCGCCCGACGAGCAGTGCACCGCGGCCGACCGGCCGAACTACGAGCGGTTGGAGCAGGCCGCGCTCGGCGTCGCCGCGGACGACGCCCAGGGTGAGAAAGGCCGCAAGAACGGCCCCGAGGAAGAGCGTCCCGAACATCGAGAGGCCGAAGAGCGTGCCGCCGGTGAGCTCGTGGTCATCGACCGGGACGTCGTCCCCGCTGAAGTCGGCCACCTCCTCGAACGCGGTGTCCGCGCCGAGCCAGTAGAGGCCGAGGTAGAGCAACGTGAGGAGAAGCACGACGTGGAAGATGCGGCGGCGGAGCGCCTCCTGGAGGGCGTAGCCGGCGATGATCGGGACCGCTCTCACGCGGTGTCGCCTCCGACCGCCTCGAGGTACTCCTCCTCGAGGCTCGTCGCGATCACGCGGACTCCGTAGATCTGTCGGCCTTCATGGACGAGCCGCTCGACGAGCGCCGGGACCTGCTCGCGTCGCGCGTCCGCGAAGTGCTCCACGCCCTCGTCGGTCTCGATCTCGACGCCCCGCGGACGGGAGAGCTCGTTGGGGCTACCGGCGGCGACGACGCGGCCGCGCGAGAGGATCACGACCCGGTCGCAGACGAGCTCGACCTCGCTCAGCAAGTGCGAGTTGAGCAGGACGCCGATCTGGCGGCCTCGGAGCTCCTCGAGCAGGGCTCGCACGGTCCGTCGGCCGGCAGGGTCGAGGGCGCTCGTTGGCTCGTCCAGCAGCAGCACCCGGGGCGAACCGACGAGCGCCTGGGCGATCCCCAACCGCTGCTGCATGCCCTTTGACATCGCGTCGACCCGCGTCGACCGGGCCTGTGTGAGCCCGACGAGCTCGAGCAGCTCGCCGCGCTCGCGCTCACCGCCGGCCGAGCGAACGAGGCGCTGGTGCAGCCGCAGCACCTCGTCGCCCGAGCACCAGCCCGGGAAGCGGAAGAGCTCGGCGAGGTAGCCGAGCGCCGCCCGCGCGGCCGGCGAGCCGGCGGGGGCGCCGCAGAGCTCCGCCTTCCCGCGAGACGCTCGAATCAGTCCGCAGGCGATCTTCACAAAGGTCGACTTCCCGGCGCCGTTCGGTCCGAGCAGTCCGACGAGCTCGCCCGGCTGCACGTCGATGCTGACGTCGTCGAGCGCCTGCACGCGGCCGTAGCGCTTGGCGAGCGCCTGTGCAGACAGAGCCGGGGGCACCGCGCGGGTTTCTACAGGCGGGCCTCTGTAACCTTCTCGCCATGCCGACCTACCAGGTCCGCGGCGACGTTCCGCGCAAGCGCCACATCGTGTTCCGGGACAACGGGAGCCTGCTCACCGAGGAGGTCATGGGCCTCGAGGGCTTCACCGGGAACGAGTCGATCCTCTACCACCTCACCTCTCCCTGTCGGGTGAAGGAGCTCGGTGACTTCGAGCCGATCGAGCGCAGGGAGTGGGTGCCCGACGCTCACGCGCACCGTCACTTCAAGACGATCGGGATCCAGCCCGAGGGCGACGAGGTCAGCGGCCGGAAGCTGCTGATGTGGAACAACGACGTCGAGATCTCGCTCGTCCGGCCCGAGGAGTCGATGGACTACTTCTTCCGAAACGGCGAGGGCGACGAGGTGTACTTCGTCCACGAGGGCTCGGGCACGCTGCACACGACCTTCGGCGACGTGCCGTACCGCGAGGGCGACTACATCGTCATCCCCCGCGGGACGACCTACGTCTTCGAGCCGTCAGGGCCGCAGCGCTACCTGCTCTTCGAGACGCCTGGCCTGATCGAGATCCCGAAGCGCTACCGGAACGAGTACGGGCAGCTGATGGAGCACGCGCCGTTCTACCACCGCGACATCCATCCGCCGACCGAGCTCAAGACCTACCGGGAGCGCGGCGAGTTCCGGCTCAAGATCCGCGTCCGCGACGGCTACCAGGACTACGAAATCGACTACCACCCGTTCGACGTCGTCGGCTGGGACGGCTACCTCTACCCCTGGACGTTCAACATCAACGACTTCGAGCCGATCACGGGGCGCATCCACATGCCGCCGCCGTCGCACCAGACCTTCCAGGGGCCGAACTTCGTCATCTGCTCGTTCTGTCCGCGGAAGCTCGACTACGACCCCCAGGCGATCCCGATCCCGTACCACCACTCGAACCTCCAGAGCGAGGAGATGATCTATTACGTCTCCGGCAAGTTCGGGTCCCGGAAGGGGATCGAGGTCGGCTCGGTGACGCTGCATCCGTCCGGGATCCCACACGGCCCGCACCCCGGGCTCGCGGAGAAATCGCTCGGCACGACCGAGACGCACGAGCTCGCGGTCATGTGCGACACCTTCCATCCGCTGAAGCTGTCCGAGCTCGCGAAGGAGCTCGACGACGGCCAGTACGCCTACTCCTGGTACACGGAGGACGGCGTACCGGCGTCGTACGACCACGACCCGGCCGGCGCGACCTCACACTTCTAGGCGCGGGTCTCCCGGTGGATCGCCACCGCCGCGACCACGAGCGCGACGCCCGCGACCTCCGTCGGCGACGGGATCTGGGCGAGCACGACGATGCCGACGACCGTCGCGGTCGCGGGTAGCAGCGAGACCATCAGCGAGTACGCGGCGCGGCTGAGCCGCGCCATCGCGAGCTGGTCGCAGACGTAGGGGATCACGGACGAGGAGATCCCGACCCCGATCCCCGCAGCGAGCGCGATCGGATCGAGCAAGGCCGGGGCCGCGCTCACGAAGCCGATGGGGGTGATCGCGAGCGTGGCGATCAGCATCGCCGCGCCGAGACCGTCGATCCCGCTCATTCGGTCGTCCCGCGCCACGCGGTGGGCGAGGATGATGTACAGCGCGAAGAGGGCGGCGTTGGCGAAGGCGAAAGCAACGCCGACCGGCTCGCCTTCGATGCGGACGTCAGTCAGGAGGTAGACGCCGCCGACCGCCGAGGCGAGGGCGATCGCGTTTCGCAAGGTGCGCATGCCGGCCGCGGCGAGGGCGATGACAGGGAGGAACTCGATCGCGGCGACGGTGCCGAGCGGCAGCCGGTCGATCGAGACGTAGAAGCACGCGTTCATGAGCGCCAGGACGACGCCCATCGCGACGACCGTTCGCGAGGTGAGAGCTCGCCAGGGGCGTCGCCAGAGCGCGAAGACCGCCGCGGCAGCGGCGATTCGCAGCCAGGCGACGCCGAGCGGCTCGACGAGGGCGAAGAGGAGGACCGCGAAGGCGGGCCCCAGGTAGTGGAAGACGGCGCTGCCGACGAAGTAGGTCTCCGGCGGCGCGCTCGTGGCCACGCGGGCGAACCGGCTGGCCGGGAGCTTGGCGGCGTGTTGCACCCTGAAATGGTCCGGTCGGGCGCCGGCTTGTGCCAGACTCAGGACAAGGCGTTCTCGCCTCTCAGCCTTCGAAGCGAAGGAGTTGCCACAGGATGACGAACGAAAATCAGCTGCTCGACCCGATCAACCGTCGTCTGCTCCAGGAGCTTCAGGCCGATGCGCGGGTGACGATCGCCGAGCTCGGGCGACGGATCAACCTTTCTGCGCCGGCCGTCGCCGAGCGTGTCCAGCGGCTCGAGCGCGCCGGCGTGATCACCGGCTACCGCGCCGAGGTCGACCCGAAGGCGATCGGGTTTCCGATCGCGGCGGTCGTGCGAGTCCGGCCGACCACTCGCCAGCTGCAGAAGATCCCGGAGCTCGCGCGCGAGATCCCGGAGGTCGTCGACTGTCACCGGATCACGGGCGAGGACTGCTTCTTCGTGAAGCTCCACCTCCGGTCGATGGACGACCTCGAAGAGATCCTCGACCGCTTCCTCGTCCTCGGCCAGACGACGACGTCGATCATCCACTCCTCGCCGGTTGCGGGTCGTCCGCTGCCGCTCGAGCCCGACGCCGAGGTCGCTCGGCTCTCAGCCGTCTAGCGCTCCCTCGAGCTTCTTGCGGGCGTCGTCGGTCACGGGCCCGCCGTGGGTGAGGAGGAGCAGGTCGAAATCCTCGGCCAGCACCGGGCGGAGGCTCTCCTTCACGTCCCCGAGGGTCGCCCTCTTCGGCAGCCAGCTCTTCGGGAGGAGACGAACGCCGTCGAGGACGACGTCGCCGAAGAGGAGGGCCTTGTGGGACGGGAGATATAACACCATCTCCCCGCGTAGGCCGGTGTTGTACGCGCGGATGCCGGCCGGAAGCGCACCGTCGCCGCCGGCGTACGTGTCGGTGTAGCTAACGCGCCTGGCGACATAGCGGGCCGCGGGAGCGGGTGCCCAAACGGTCGTACCGTCGTAGCGCTCGGCGATCTCCCTGGCGCTGCGCGCGTGCCAGTAGAGCGAGATGACGATCGCCGGCGGGCCGTGGTGGTCGACGTCGCGGTCGAGGGCCTCCCAGAAGCGCTCGGGCTCGTCGGCCGGGACGAGTGGATCGAAGAGGACGAACGCGTCGTCGGCGAGGAGCGCGTAGGACGACACGTGCTGCCCCCAGCCCCGGCCGCCCTGGTTGGCGCGCGGCGTCCAGTCGGGGTGCGGCGCCGTCCAGTGCCAGAGCCGCGGAGCGATCTCCTGGAGGTCCATCCGGCGGAAACGTACCGGGCCGCACCGTCCCGAACGTACGGTTGTGGGATGGCGTTCCTCGCCATCCCGCAACCCTTCGACTTCGAGCCCACGACCGAGCGGTTCCGGGCCTTCGGCCCGGATCTCGCGACCCTCTGGCGCGAGGGCGGCCTGCACCGGGTGATCCGCGGACGCGAGGTGCGGATCGAGGCGGCGCCGGGGGGGGGGGACGTCGAGCCGCTCGACGACGAGCTCCGGC
>Ga0081538_10000792_pt1 | contig 34359 bp, 26 predicted proteins | sample TabmetS5T2R1_FD_71022 | JGI IMG/M metagenome (GOLD analysis project Ga0081538, IMG submission 71022) | Tabebuia heterophylla rhizosphere microbial communities from the University of Puerto Rico - S5T2R1 | ecosystem: Host-associated > Plants > Roots > Rhizosphere ...
CAGGGCCTGGTGCACGCCCCCGGCCTGGAATGGGACCCGCGGGAGCTGCTGCGCGGCGCCGGGCTGGACGTCTGGGAGTTCGACCACCTGCTGGCCACCCAGCGCCCGTTCGCGCCCTACCACCGCGTGCGGCGGCCGTCCTCGGTCATCGACGTGAGCGGCGGCTACGAGGCCTGGCTCCAGGACCGCCGGCGGGCCTTCCGGCACAGCATCACCGCCATGGGCCGCAAGCAGCGCAAGCTGGAGCGGGAGGAGGGCGCCGTCCGGTTCCAGTTCGACACCCAGGACCACCAGGCCCTCGACACCCTGATGCGCTGGAAGTCGGCCCAGTACCGGCGGACGGGCCGGTTCGACCGCTTCGCCCGGCCGGCCACCGTGCGGCTGGTCCGCGACCTGCTCGAGACCCACGCCCCGGGCTGCTCGGGCACCCTGTCGGTGCTGTCGGCCGGCGGCCGGCCGGTGGCCATCCACTTCGGCCTGCGCTCGGCGGCCATCCTGGCCTGCTGGTTCCCCAGCTACGACGTGGCCCTGGCCAAGTACTCGCCCGGGCTGATGCTGCACCTGTTCATGGCCGAGGCGGGCGCCACGGCCGGCCTGCGCCGCCTCGACCTGGGCAAGGGCGACGAGGAGTACAAGGCGGTGCTGGGCAACCAGCAGCTTACGGTGGCCGAGGGCTGCGTCGAGCGGCCGTCCGCGGTCGCTTTGGCCCGCCGGCTTCAGCACGCCCCGCGCCGGTACGCCACCGACTTCGTGCTCGGCCGGCCGGCTCTGCGCAGCACGGCCCGCCAGCTGCTGCGGCAGGTCGGCCAGCTGCGGAGCCTGAGGTGAACGAAGCAACGAATAGCGGAAGCGGTCAGGTCGTCCAGTCGCGTGGGAATCTTGTCTGTGCTAGCAGTCGCGCCTCATGCTCATGCCACCCTGGGTGCAACAACACTACGTTCATGTCACGGTTTGTTGCCGCCAGGAGCATCCTCAAGCCCCGTGTCGTAATACGCCATGTCTCGTAGCCCAAGCCTTTGACGTCGGCCAGAAGTGCCTCAACTGAGGATCCCGCTGACCGTAGTTGTCGGTCAGAAAGTTCCATTGCCACCACCGGCGGATTGTCGCTGTCCAGCAGACCGGACATTCCCCTCAAGACGTGCTGCTCGAAACCCTCTACATCGACCTTGATGAGTCGGGGACGCGGCCTACCCGTCATTTGAGAATCGATGGTGACAACTGGGACTTCGACGGGTTGCGAGTTCGGCTCCCGGGGATAGGAGGAGGTCAGGCCCGACGCCCCGGCGGTCCTGTAGAGCGTGGTAGTGCCGGGATGGTCACCGACAGCCGCACGGGTCACTCTGACTGTGTCACCGAGTCGGTTTTGCTCGACATGCTGCCTCAACGCCTCGCAGGTGCTCGGTACTGGCTCAAACGCATGCACCCAGCCCGATGAGCCCACGATGCGCGCGGCCCAGCAGGAATAAAGACCGATGTTGGCGCCCACGTCCACAAAGCCATCCCCACGACGAAGCACTCGGTCTAGCAGAGGACCGAGCGCAGGGGGCTGGAACTGCAGGAACCATGTGGCGAACTCGTCCAGGTCCCTCATATTGAGGTCAAAGACGAGGTTCGGTCCAAAATGTATCGTGGTCGTAACATCTCGCGGACCGAAAACCATTTTCGAAAGAAGTGTCCTGCCGCGCACGTCAGGCATCCGCCTACGGATCTCTCCCGCAAGTCGCCATCGCCAGGATTTCGGTACTACCATCTTGTTGAGCATCCGCGACCCTCGTCGTCTGTCCGTTGCATCATGCTTTTACCTCGACCTGCAGGGCTCACCCGGATGCGGACCACGGCCGCTAGATGCAGCGCCCGGATGACGTCGCGGTCACCCCACGGTGCAGCCGGTGCCGGTGGATCCTATCCGAGGTGGCCCCACCCAGCCGCTCGGACGCTGCCCGGCGCGGTGGCCGCGGTTCCATACCGAGCGACCATGGCCCAGGCGCCATCGCACCTACCGTCGGCTCACTGTGCGGCTGGCGACCACCCGGTGATCGACCCAGCAGCCCCCGCGTGGTCCACCTGTAAGCGGCAAAGGAGTTTCAGTCCTTGCCGGGGAGGCAGCGACGACCGGTGGCACGCCTCCCACCGCGGCGCCGCGACGCCGACGAGCCGCCCCCGGGTCCCCGAACTTCGTGGCGCTGTCGATCTGGGCCACGAACTTGGCCGTGGTGTGCGACAGGATGAGGACGCTGGTGCGGTCCGGTCTGGTCGCGGCGAAGAAGATCGCGGTTGGGCCAGCGTCGATCTCGGCCAGCAGGGCGGCCCGCTCGACGCCGAGCTCGCCCAGGACCGCGGCCAGGTCCTGGGCGTAGGACTCCCACGGCGGCAGAGGATTGGGCGGGAGGGGTCGGAGAGGCCTGTGCCGCGCCGGTCGAAGACGATCAACCGGCAGAACGACGCGAGCGTGCGGAAGAACAGTCGGATTCTAATTAGGGCCACTGCGCCGGATCGGGACCATCGTCCTGGCACAAGCCAGCGTCCCCGGCGGGGCCGAGGGCGCTGACGTAGGGCTGCGCAGAATGGTTCCTTTGTCTGTCAACCCTGGGGCGTGGCTGGAGCACTTGCCCTACCGGGTCTCAAGCCGGCGCCGGCGGGCGGCCTATGTCTTGCGGCCGACGCGGCCTCCGGGCGCTTCACAGTGGCCCTGGACCCATCGACGGGACCCGCTGGAGTTGGCGGTGTCGCCCTTCCGGTGGTCGGGTGGCGGGCTCCGCGTTGCGCGGCGTGCTGCCTGGGGTCTTAGGGGGAGGCGAGCGCGGTGCTGATCAGCACGTAGGTGGCGGTGCCGGCGACGATGCTGAGCGCCGAGCTGCGCCGCCATAGCTGCAGGGCGATGGTCACGGCGACGGCGAGCACGAAGCCCATGGCACGGTCGGTGTCGTGGAAGGCCACGTCGCGGACGGTCGAAAGGGCGAGGATGAGCATCACGCCCAAGGGGAGCTGGGCGCTCACGCGGCCGATGAGGGGGCTGCGGCGCATGGGGGCGAGTAGGGCGAAGGGGACGGCGCGCAGGGCCCAGGTGATGGCCGCGCTGACCAGCACCAGCCCGAGCAGGTAACCGGGGTCAGGCATCGGCTGGCTTCCGGCTGGCGAGGGCGGAACGGGCCACCAGCAGGCCGGCGAACACGCTGAGGGCGGCCAGCAGCATCAGCTCGGGGAACACGGCTTGGGCGGCGACGGCGCAGAGTGTGGCCAGCCCGGCGGTGCGGAGGTCGCGGGTGGCCCGCAAGGCCTCGATGGCCAGGACGACGAACAGGGCGGTGAGGGCGAAGTCCAGGCCCTGGAGGCGGTCCAGCGGCAGCCGGGTGCCGACCAGGGCGCCGACGGTCGCGCCGGCGACCCAGAAGCTCTGCAGCAGCAGCTGCAGGACCAGGATGCGTTTGGTCGTCCAGGTCTGGGCCTGGGGGCCGGCGGTCATGGCGTAGGCCTCGTCGGTCAGACCGAAGGTGGCGTAGGTGCGGGCCAGCGGGCTGCGCACTTGCTGCAGGGGGAACGACAGGGCGTAGAAGACGTGGCGGCCATTGACCACCAGCGCGGTCGCGGCCACGGCCAGCAACGGGGTGCCGGTGAGGGCCATCGGGATGAGCAGGAACTCCAGCGATCCGGCGTAGATCAGGCCGGTGGACACCGTGGCCCACCACCAGGGCAGCCCGGCGTGGACGACCAGCACGCCGAAGCCGATGCCCAGGGGGAACAGGCCCAGGCCGACCGGGGCGACCAGCGTGAGGGTGGAGCCGACGCGGTCGTCGATGTCGGAGGCCACCGGTTCGGTCGCCTCGATGATGGTTGATCGCATGTGAGCAACGATAGAACAAGATATGAGACATGCGATTGCGAATCGTGTCAGAATCAGCGCCTAATGCGCACGATCCGATCGCTTGACCGCCTAGACTGGGAAATCTTGTTCCACCTGGAGCGAGAAGGCCGGTTGAGTAACGTGGAGCTGGCCGACCGGGTCGGGCTCACCCCACCGCCGTGCCTGCGCCGGGTCAAGCGGCTGGAGGCCGAGGGCTACATCAGCGGCTACCGGGCGGTGCTGAACCCCGAGCTGACCGGCCGCGGGTTCGAGGTCATGGTGGCCGTGGACATCAACGCCACCGACCGCCAGACCACGGAGGACTTCGAGGCCGCCATCGTCGCCTTCGACGAGGTCGTCGCCGTCCGCCGCCTGTTCGGCCAGCCGGACTACCTGGTCCACGTCGCCGTCGCCGACGCCAGGGCGTACGAGGCGTTCCTCACCGGCAAGCTCATCGGCCTGCCCGCCCTCAACCGCACCGTCTCGCACCAGACCATGAAACGCCTCAAGGGCTGACGCCGGTTCGGACGCCTGGCCGCGCCACCCGGCCGCAGCCCGACCAGGCTCGGCTGGCGGTGCTGACCAGCCAGCAGGCACCGGTAGTAGGCCTGCCCGGCGCTGGGCCGGCGGACCTGCACCATCACCACCATGTCCAGGGCGTGGTTGAGCTTGCGCCCTGACCCCGGCCAGCAGCGCGCCGGCGCGCTTGGCCATGAGGTTGCGCCTGGCACCGCCGGGGACCAGGTCCACCAGCAGCCGATGCAGCCGGTTGATGGTCTGGGCGCGCGCGGCCACCAGGTCCTCGCGCCGCATGGTCAACAGGTGCAGCACCACCGCCTGGTCCTCCACACCGATGCCGCAGTAAGGGGACGCTGCGGCCAGCGCCCAGCCCACTGGCACCGCTGCCGGTAGCCGTCCAGGGTGGCGGGATGCGCTACTGGTCCAGCAGCCGGCCGTACTCGTCCAGCACGGCGGCAGTGTGGGAGGCCTTGTGCAGGTCGACGCCGATCATCACCGGCGTGCGGGCGCCTATCTCGAGGGGCGGGCAGGTGCACCGGGAGGCCAGCCCGAGGGCGGCAGCGGCGGTTGTGGAGCGACCTGCCGGCACCCTGGAACCCTACGACTCCAGCCCAGGGCTCCTACCCCGGATTGAATAAGTCGGCGGGCGTCGTTCGAACAGGTCCTAGCCGCTCCCAGCGACAGCGCGGTGGCACGCGCGTGGCGGCCGGAGGGCCGACTGCACGTTCACTTCCCGGTCCCGCCGGAGCGGAAGGTGCGGCGACGGCATGATCAAGGGCCGTTCTCGCCGCTGCTGCTAGCCCGCGAGCTGGCCCGGACCGCAGCCAACGCCCGCCGCATCGCGGCAGCGGCGACCTCGCTCGGGATCGATTGCATTCGCAAACCTGGCCAAGCTGGTGAAGCCGGCGGGCTGCTGGTCTTCTCCGAGAACCTCGTCCGCCACGCGAGGCCCAGAGATGCCGTCGGGTCAATCGTTCGTTCGACGAAACATCCATGCTTCGAAGCGTAGGATCCGAGCCGTTGGCACGGCGTCCGATGTTCTTCCTGATGAACTACCCGGTCGACTCGACCAGCCGGCTGCACACGGTCTGCTGGAGGACACCAGTTTTGGCGATGGCCCGCATGGAATCCGCTCGGCGCGGTGATTGGGGCCATCCTGTATCCCCTCGAGGTCGTGCTCGTCTCCCGTCTGAAGGAGGGCCTTCCACGAGCGCATGGTCTGCATGAGGTTGCCCAACGAGCGGGCCGGTCGCGAGTAGGGTCCGGGCGTGGCCAATCTCTCGCAACGCGAGCGGGTCCCCGGAGCCCGCGCCGACCTGAACATCCAGGGCAGCCTGCCGGCCAAGTTCTTCGACTGCGTGATCCTGACGCAGGTCCTGCACTTCCCCTCACCCGAGACGGCGCTGGCCAACCTGTGGGCGTCGATCACCCCTGGCGGGGTTCTGCTCCTGACCGTCCCCTCGCTGGATCGCCTCGATCCGCACGACCACGGCACCGACTTCTGGCGCCGGACGCCCAACGGATTGGCCGAGGTGCTCCACGCCGAGGAGCTGGACTTCGCCGACCCGCGCTTCCCCCTGGTCGCCTGCGCGCACGCTGAGAAGGCGTGGCGACGCGCCGGGCCGCCGACGAGCGGGATTCGATCTCCTGTATGAGACTGCCGGCAGCGATCGGCTGGGTGGCCGTCGCGCCGCCCGTGGTGAGCGTCGCCGCCCGGGTGGCTCGCCTTGATGAGTCGTCGTCGCTGCTCATCCTCGCCGACGGATTGACGCCGCTGCTCGTCCCGCCAGCCCTCCTCGCGCTAGGGATCGGGCTGCTGCAACGAAGGTGGACGCTCGCCGTGCTGGCGGCCGCGACAGCCGGGGCGTTACTGTGTTCGACCATCCCCGCGATCGGCCTGCCGGCCCATGTCCCGCCATCCGGAGGGATGTCGCCGGCGTTGCGGCTGTTCAACGCCAACCTTCATGCCGCAAATCCAGATGTCGCGCCGATTGCGGAGGAGATCCGGGCCGCCGCTCCCGACCTCGTCGCCCTGCAGGAGGTCGACCCTGACGGCGCCGCCGGGCTGCTGAGATCCGGCGTGGTTGCGCGCTTCCCGTACCGGATGACGGAGGTCCGGTACGGAGCGTCGGGGATCGCCCTCTGGTCGCGGTTCCCCCTCGCCGAGTCCCAGGTGCTGGACCTTGGCGGCATGCCCTTCATCAGGGCCACGGTCGTCCTCGGTGCCCGCCGGCTACGGTTCTACACCTTCCATGTGGTTGCCCCGGTCGGGGAGGACCACGCCCGGTGGAAGGCGCAGCTTCGCGGTGTCGATGAGGAACTCCGCCGCGAGCGTCGACCGCTGGTGGTCGCCGGCGACTTCAACGCCACGCGCCACCATCCCAGCTTTCGGCGGCTCCTCTCGCACCGGTTGGCGGATGCGCACGAGCGGCGCGGGCGGGGATGGGCAACGACGTGGCCACGAGGCCGATGGCCGCTACCGCCGCTGATGCGCCTCGACCACGTCCTGGTGACGCCGGAGGTGACCGTGCGATCGGTCAGGGAAGGAATCGGCCGGGGCAGTGACCACCGGCCCATCGTCGCCGACCTGGTCCTACGGTGAGACCGCCGCCCCGGTGTGACCAGGTACGATCGATGGATGCGCTTGCTCAGCCGTTCCAGGGGCCGAAGCCGCGACGCGCCACCCTGCCGTTGCGGCCATGCCCGGGCGGCCCATCAGCACTACCGACGCGGCCTGGACTGTTCCCTCTGCGGTCCATCGGTCTGTCCGCGCTACCGAAGGCGGTGGTGGCCGCGTCGTGGATCGGCGAGCTGAGCGGCACCCGGCCTCCTGAGGCTGTGGGGTCGCAGGGAGTCGCAGCCACCACCCGTGCCCGCCCGTCCCAGTGATCCTAGGTATCCCCGAACCGCCCGGGCAGCGAGCTGGTCCGCAACTACCTCCAGCGCCGGCAGCGTCGGGGCTGCGGCACCGATTGGCTGACGGATCGTGGTGAGCGGCAGATCCACGAAGCTCGCCACCGGGATGTCGTCGTCCCCCATCACCGAGACGTCCTCGGGACCCGCAGGCCTCGCCGACGTCCGGGGCGCCTGGAGCGACGGGGCCCGGGGACCAGCGCACGATCACGCCGGCGAGGTCGGCCGCGACCGGGTTCGTCCAGCGCAGGACTACCCGTCCGCCGTCGCGGGCGGCGCTCACGCCGTCACTGGACCCGGGCGCCGTCTGGTCGTCGCGCGGGACGCGTCGAACACCGATATGGCCGGCGGCGGTGTTGGCACCCATCGACCATGGAAGGACCCTCGTGCGTGCACTCCGTTCCCCCCTGCTGGCCGGTGTGCTGGCGATCCTGTCGCTGGGCGGCATGCTGGCCGCCGTCGTGGTCCCACCGAGCGTCTCCGGACCGGCGCCGCCCCGCACCCGGTCCGTCCCCAGGTGCACCGGCTGCGGCTGGCCGGTGTGGACCAGGCGGCGCTCGCCGACCTCCGCCGGCAGCAACCTGGCGCGCGCCCAGCGGTACTGACCCCACCCCGCTCCACCGAGGACTTCCGGCTGCTCGGGGTGTCCTGGACGCCCGGCGCCGGCGTCCCAGAGGTGGAGGTGGAGGTCCGCACCCGTGACGCCCGGGGCTGGTCGAGGTGGCAGCCGCTGGAGCTCGAAGGTGCCATCGCGTCGCCTCGGGGTGCGCTGGCGGCAGCCGACGACCACGCCAGCACGCGTGCCGGCACCGAGCCGCTGTACACCGGGCCGTCGAGCGGGGTGCAGGTGCGGGTCGACGGGTCGGGCGACGCGCTCCCGGCAGACCTTCGGGTCGACCTGGTCGACCCGGCTCCTCCGCGGCCGACGCCGGGGTCGGCGCCCAGGCGCTGTCCCCCGGCGCAGCGAACGCCACGCAACCGGCGATCATGACCCGCGCGCAGTGGGGCGCCGACGAGTCGCTCCGCAACGGCTTCGCGGGCTACGGCCAGACGATCGCCGCCGGGTTCGTCCACCACACCACCGGCGCGTCCGACTACACCAGCGCCGAGGTGCCCGGCATGATCCGGGCGATCTACGCCTACCACACCCAGACGTTGGGCTGGTCCGACGTCGGCTACAACTTCCTCGTCGACCGCTTCGGACGCCTCCACGAGGGCCGCTGGGGCGGCATGGACCAGCCGGTGATCGGTGCGCACACCGGAGGCTTCAACACCAACACCGTGGGGGTCGCCGCGCTCGGCGACCATGAGGCCAGCCCGGCGCCGGAGGCCGTCCTGGCCGGCTTCGGGCAGCTCCTCGGCTGGAAGCTGGGGTCGTACGGTCGCGATCCGTTCGGCCGCACCACCCTCACCTCGGGCGGTGGCGACAGCTCCCGCTACCCTGCCGGCCAGGTGGTGGAGTTCGACGTCGTCTCCGGCCACCGCGACGCCAGCTACACCCTCTGCCCCGGCCAGCACCTGTATCCGCGTCTGCCCCAGATCCGGTCGGAGGCCGCCAACTACATGGGCCGGCCCGGGCCGCTGCGGGCAGTGACGCCGTCGCGGGTCCTGGACACCCGCACCGGTCTCGGCCTGCCCGCCAGCGTGGTCCCGGCCGGTGCGACCCGCAGCTTCAAGGTGACCGATCGTGGTGGGGTGCCCGCCACCGGGGTCGGGACCGTTGTCCTCAACGTCACCGCGGTCAAGCCCAGCGGCAACGGCTACCTCACCGTCTATCCCTCGGGGAGGGCGCGCCCGACAACGTCGAACCTCAACTTCCCGGCGTTACGGCCGGCGGTCGGCAACCTCGTCCACGTCGCGGTCGGCAGCGGTGGAGAAGTAAGCATCTACGCCGGCAACGCCGACGTCCACGTCGTCGCCGACCTGTTCGGCTGGACCAGCAACGGCGGCGCCGCCCTGTCGCCCGGGGAGGGCCTGCTCCACCCGGTCGCGCCCTACCGCGTCCTCGACACCCGGTCGACGACCGCCCTGGGACCCGGCGAGACCCGCTCGTTGCGGGTCACGGGGACCGGTGGGACCGCGGGGGTGCCGGCAGCCGGGGTATCGGCTGTGGTCCTCAACCTGGCCGTGACCCGCCCGACGGCATCCGGCTACCTGACCGTCTACCCGGGTGGACAATCCCTCCCGTCCACGGCCAACCTCAATTTCCTCGCCGGTGAGACCCGCGTCAACCGCGTCATGGTGCCGGTCGGGCCCGACGGCACCATCAACATCTACAACCGCGCCGGCACCTCGCACGTCATCGTGGACCTCAACGGCTGGTACACCGCAGCGGGGTCGCCGGCCGACGGGTCCAGGTTCGTCGGGCTCACCCCCGCCCGCCTGGAAGACACCCGGCGGTCGGCCCTGGGGGCGTTGGTCAACGAGGCGCGGACCTACCGGGTGGCCGGGAGCGCCGGCGTCCCGGCGGCGGGTGCACCTGACGCGCCGACCGCGGTGGTCCTCAACGTGACCGCCGTCCACGCCGCGACCACCACCGGCGGCTTCTTCACGCTGTACCCGAGCGACCTGCCGACGCGGCCGCTGGTCAGCGACCTCAACTTCAAGGGCAACCAGGTGGTGGGCAACCTCGCGGTCGTCAAGCTGAGCCCCGACGGCGGGCTCACCCTGGCCAGCTCCGCCCCCGATGCCACCCACGCCATCGTCGACGTGCTCGGCTACTACACCGAGGGAGGCTGAGCCCGCCTCGCCCTGCTGGTTTCCGGAATGAGCCGGCGGATTCCAGACCCCAAGCCGCACGACCTCGCCATGTTCGGCTGCGGGTATCGCCGCATCGCCGACCCCACCTGCTCGGCCACCACCCTGCGCCGCCGCCGCGATGGGTGGATCCGCGCCGGGGTGGTGGAGCAACTGCGCCTGGCGGTGCTGGCCGCCTACGAGCGGCTGTTCGGCTTGGAGCTGGAGCACCTGGCGGTGGATGGGTGCATCACCAAGGCGCCCTGCGGCGGCCAGACCGCCGGCCCAAGCCCCGGTCGACCGGCGTAAACAGGGGCTGAAACGCTTGGTCGCTGTCGCGGCGGCTGGCATCCCGTTGGCGGTGGTGCCGGCCCCGGCCAACCGCCTATTCGACGTGTGTGCGGCCGTTCCCTGGATCCAGCCGGATGGTCTGGTAGCCGCCGCTGGCGGTGCGCCGCAGGCGCACGCCGGCCGTGGGGGTGGCCGGGTGCGCCTGCGTCCCGCGCAGCGAGCGGCACACCCAGAACGCCACCAGCCACGTCAGCAGCGGCGCGATGAACAACGCGTACCGCAGGATCCGGGTGACCGTCTCCACCGACACGTTCAGCAGCACGGCCAGGATGTCGTTGCCGCCTGCCAAGAACGGGATAAAGAACAGCACCAGGCCGGCCAGGCCGGTGGCGGTGTGGGCGGGCGCGTCGCGCGGCCGGTCCAGCAGGTGGTGCGCGGCGCGGTCCCCGCTGAGGCGCCGCTCGATCCACGGCCACAGTCCGATCACGGTGAAGGCGATGCCCGGGAACAAGATCGCCGGCCAGAAGTTCTCCGAGATCGTGTAGCCGAAGACCTTGAAGCTCCATGGTCCTCCCAGGCGCAGCAGCCCATCCACCCAGCCCAGGTACCAGTCGGGCTGTGCCGGCGAGGTCACGTTGGCCGCCTTGAAGGGCCCGTTCTGCCAGACCGGGTTGATCTGCGCCAGGCCGCCCAGCAGCGCCAGCACGGCGGTGGTGAGCAGCAGCAGGCTGGCCGACTTGAAGGCATGCTGCGGCCAGAACCGCTTGCCGACCACGTTGCGCTCGGTGCGCCCCGGCCCCCGGAACTGCGTGTGCTTGTGCAGGGCCACGATGAAGAGGTGCACCACGACCAGGCCGAGCAGCAGGGCCGGCAGCAGCAGCACGTGGAACACGAAGAACCGCGAGATCATGTCCGGCGCCGGGAACTCGCCACCGAACAGCAGGTACGCCACCCGGGTGCCGATCACCGGGATGGCAAAGATGACCGAGTAGCCGATGCCGATGCTGGCGCCCGACAGCAGGTCGTCGGGCAGCCAGTAGCCGGTCAGGCCCTCCGCCATGGCCAGCAGCAACAAGACCACCCCGATGACCCAGTTCAGCTCCCGCGGCCGTCGGAACGCCCGGGTGAAGAAGACCCAGGACAGGTGGACCACGATCGCGGCCACCAGCACCAGCGTGGCCCAGTGGTGGGTCTGCCGCATGAGCAAGCCGGCCCGGACCTCAAACGACAGCCGCATGGTCGAGTTGTACGCCGCCGAGACCTGCTCTCCCTTGAGTGGTGCGTAGGGGCCCTGGTAGACCAGCCCGCGCGTGTCCGGGGTGTAGAAGAAGGTCAGGAACACGCCGGTGAACACGAGCACGACCAGGCAGTACAGGGCGATCTCGCCGAGTAGGAACGACCAGTGGTCGGGAAAGACCCGCCGCAGCGCCACGCGCGCGAAGCTGGTGGTGCCCAGGCGCTCGTCGAGCCAGCGCTGGGTGCGCTCGAAGCGGTCGACGGCGCCGCGCTCCTGCCGGCCCGTCTGGCCGGCGCTCGCCTTGTGCCGGGGTCGCAGCCTCATGCCCTCCTCCGATCCAGTCGACACCATCGCGGCCACCTGCGGGGCGGTCGCCTACCGGACGCTCGGCTCGCTGAGCGACGCGGAGGCCGCCGTGCAGCAGGCCTGACTGCGGCTCAGGCCGCCCTGGTGGCCCCGGAGCGCGCCTGGTCGATCGCCAGCCGCGTCGTGATCGTGGACAGCCAGGCCTTGGGCGGGTCGAGTCCGCATCCTCACCCTGTTGCGGGTGAAGTGCAGGAAGGCTTCCTGCACGATGTCTGCGGCCTCGCTCACGCTGCCCACCATCCCGTAGGCGATGGACAACAGCAGCGGCCGGAGTCCTGGTGCACCTGTGTCCGTGGCCCTCGCGCTCGATCCTCACGTGCATCTTCAGCCATCCAGACGATGCAGCCTTCCGTCTGTGACACCCGATCGGGGACCCAAGCACCCTACCGCTGGAAGGGGCGCCCCAGCGTCATCCCTGGTGCACCTATTGGCGCAGCCTGTAAGCGGGAGCGCCAGCCCCCCGGTCGGTGGTCGGCGTTCAGATGCACCGGCGGCTCCACCCGGGCCAGGGCGTCCTCCAGGGCGGCGCGCCGCCGGGCGAGATGGTGCCCGCCGCTCCGTTCTCCTCGTCCCTTGGCGTCCCCATTGGTCCTGGTCAACGGGGTGTCACCAGTCTGGGTCGGGCATCTGTCCTCGCCCGTCACGCGTGGCATGGTCGCAATGTGGTCGCAGTTTCGGGGTTGACGTCGCCAGACTTGGCGTCTGACGGCACGGCGGCTGCGGCGGCAGCGCCGCGACGTCCACGTCCTCCGAGACCCCTGCTCGTCGCTGAACCCGAGCATGACCGTCGGGGATGTCGTCGGCGAGCCGTTCGACCTCCACCCCGACGCCGCCCCAAGGGCAGCCGCCGGCCACCCGACGCCTGCCACTGCTCCGCCTTCGAGCAGGTTCAGGTTGCGAAGCTCCTGCCTAGTCCCGGACGGTCGTTCTCTCCCGGCTGGTGGTGGCGCGGCGGGTGATGAGCTTCTTGAGCTCGTCCGCCCACAGCACCGAGCTGGCCATGGCCAGGCACAGGACCCAGTCTCCGAGCGACAGCGGGCTGGTGGCGAAGGCCTGGTTGAGCAGCGGCACGTACACGACCAGCAGCTGCAGCAGCAGCGAGAGGCCGACCGCCGCCCACAGCAGCCGGTTGGTGAACAGCCGGTGGAAGGCGCTGGCGCGCTCGGATCGGGAGTTGAAGCAGTTGAACAGCTGGGCCAGGACCAGGGTGGTGAACCCGGCGGTCCTCGCCTCGGTCAGGCCGGCCGAGCCCTCGATGAGGCCGCCGGGGAGCTTCAGGTCGATGGTCAGCAGCGTGGCGACCGCCATCACCAGGCCAACCAGGAGTACCCCGAGCTGCATCTCCCGGTCGATGATCCGGTCGGTCAGCGACCGAGGCGGCCGCGCCATCACGTCCTCGGTGGGCGGGTCGACGCCCATGGCGAGCGCGGGACCGGTGTCGGTCAGCAGGTTGATCCACAGGATCTGGGTGGCCAGCAGCGGCGCCACGATGCCGCCGCCGGCGACCTCCAGGCCGACCAGCCCGGCGGCCACCACGCCGAGGAACACGGTGAGGACCTCGCCGATGTTGGACGACAGCAGGTAGCGCAGGAACTTGCGGATGTTGGCGAAGATCAGCCGTCCCTGGCGGACCGCGGCCACGATGGTGGCGAAGTTGTCGTCGGCCAGGATCATCTTGGCCGCTTCCTTGGTCACCTCGGTGCCGGTGATCCCCATGGCGACGCCGATGTCGGCCGACTTCAGCGCCGGGGCGTCGTTCACGCCGTCGCCGGTCATGGCGACGATGTGGCCGTCGGCCTGGAGCGCGTCGACGATGCGCAGCTTGTGCTCGGGGGCGACCCGGGCGTAGACCGAGACCTCCTGGACGGTCCGGCGGAGCTCCTCGTCGTCGAGGCGGTCGAGCTCCAGGCCGGTACGGGCCGCGGCGTCGGGGCCGGTGATGCCCAGGCTGGCGGCGATGCGGGCCGCGGTGCGGGGGTGGTCGCCGGTGATCATGACGGTGCGCACGCCGGCCTTGTGGGCCTGGGCGACGGCGTCGGCCGCCTCGGGCCGCGGCGGGTCGATGATGCCGACCATGCCGGCGTAGACCAGCTCCCGCTCCAGGGCGGGGTCGGCCTCCGGCGCGTCGGTGCCGGGCAGCGGGCGGTAGGCGACGGCCAGGGTCCGCAAGGCCTGGTCGGAGAGCCGGTCGACGCCGGCGAGGATCTCGGCGCGGCGCTGGTCGGTCAGCTCCCGTTCGCCGGCGCCGACGCGCTCGGAGCGGCAGCGGGTCAGCAGCACGTCGGGGGCGCCCTTGGTGACCACGTCGATGCGGCCCTGGCGCGCGGCGTCGACTTCGATGCTGCTCATCAGCTTGCGCTCGGAGGTAAAGGGCACCTCCCCTACCCGCCGGAACCGCGCCACACGCTCGTCGGTGATGCCGGCCTTACGGTCGGCCACCAGGAACGCGGCGTCGGTGGGGTCCCCCTGGACGGTCCAGGTGCCGTCGTCCTCACGCAGCGTGGCGTCGTTGGCCAGGCTGCCGCCGCCCAGGACCACTCGGGCCTCCTCCCACAGCGGCCCCTCGGCCAGCCGCTGCCCGCCGGCCAGCAGCTCGCCGTCGGGCCGGTAGCCGCCGCCGGTGACCTCGACCTCCCCCGAGCAGGTGACCACCCGCTGGATCGTCATCTCGTTCTTGGTGAGGGTCCCGGTCTTGTCGGAGCAGATGACCGAGGCCGACCCGAGCGTCTCCACCGACGACAGCTTGGTGACGATGGCCCGCTGGGCGGCCATACGCTGGACGCCGATGGCCAGCACCACCGACAGGATCGCCGGCAGCCCCTCTGGCACCGCCGCCACCGCCAGCGAGACCCCGAGCAGGAGCACCTCGACCACCTCGCCGGCCGAGGTGATGTCGGAAGTCACCAGCACGGCGGTCACCACCACGGCCGCGATCACCACCACCGCGATGCCGAGCACCCGGCCGACCAGGCTGATCTCCCGCTGCAGGGGCGTGGGTTCCTCCCGGGTCTGCTGCAGCAGCCCGGCGACGTGGCCCATCTGGGTGGCCATCCCAGTGGCGGTGACCACCGCCCGGCCCACGCCCTGGCTCACCGAGGTGCCCTTGAAGACCATGTTGACCCGGTCGGCCAGGGCCACCGGTTCCGCCAGCGGCGCGGCCTGCTTCAGCACCGGCTCGCTCTCCCCGGTCAGCGACGCCTCGGCCACCTTCAGCGAGGCCGACTGCAGCAGCCGGGCGTCGGCGCTGACGGTGTCGCCCTCGGCCAGCGCCAGCACGTCGCCGGGCACCAGCTCATCGGCGGGCACCCGGCGCAGCTGCCCGTCACGCACCACCCCGGCCGTGGTCGCCGCCATGCGCTCCAGGGCGGCCACCGCCTGTTCGGCCCTGGCTTCCTGGACGTAGCCGAGCACGGCGTTGGCGATCACGATCACCACGATCACGATCGCATCGAACGGCACCCCCTCGGCGCCCTCGAATACCCAGGCGAACAACGACACAGCGGTGGCGGCGAGCAGCAGGTAGATGAGCGGGTCGCGGAACTGGACCAGGAGCTTGCGCCAGGTCGGCACCGGCGGCGCCGACTCCAGCCGGTTGCGGCCCACCCGCGCCAGCCGACCGGTCGCCTCCGCCGCGGTCAGGCCTTCGCCTGGGTCGCTGCCCAGGGATCGGGCGACCTCAGCCGCATCAAGCAGCGACGGGTCGCGGTCTGCAAGCATGGCCGCTGTGGTCACCCCCTCACCGCCGTCCGTAGGCCAAGGGCTGCCAACAGCAAGCGCAGCCCGTCCAGCTGTCGGTCATTGGGAGGTCGGCGACAGCATGGACCTGTTGCTTGGCGAGCTTGCCGTGCCACCGCACACCCTACCGGGGCCAGTTCATCACGAGCTGTGGGCCAGAACCAGTTTCGCCGTTGTTGACAACGCCTACCAGTTGGACGACTGATTCCAAGGGGTGCCTGACGTGAGGAGGGTGCCCTGGTCGGCGTTGCTACCCGACGTCGGCCTCGTGGGAGGCTCGGTGGACACCGACCTGGGAAACCCTCGCACCGCACCGTACGTGGTGGCCATTTAGCGGCTGGAGTCGACCGGGATCTGCTCCCTGGCCTGTCGGGCGACCTCGCCGGGGTCGACCCGGGTCGGCCGGCCGCCCTCGACGATGACCTCGCCGTTGAGCAGGACCAGCCGGGCGACGCGCGACAGGCCGGTGAACAGCAGGCCGGCGACCGGGTCGTGCACGCCGATTTGCAGCCGGAACGGGCGATGTGGTCGCAGGTGGTCGCAGCCGCCTGGGGAGTAGCCGCCATCGTGGTCGCAGTTTGGTCGCAGTTCGGCGCCTAGACGACGACCAGCGACCCGGGACAGGGCCGCTGAGCTGCGGTGATGGTGGCGCGCCGCGAGGGATTCGAACCCCAACCGCCAGATCCGCAGTCAGCCACCACCCGTCCCCGCCCCTCCTCCTGTGCCCTTCGCGTCCCCCGTTGGCCCTGGTCAACGGCCATTCCGCTGGGCCAAGTCGGGCATCTGTCCCCGCCCGTCACGTGGGGCATGGTCGCAAGGTGGTCGCAGTTTCGGGCCAACGTCGCCAGACACGGCGTCTGGTGACAGGTCATCCTTGGTGGCCGTCACGGCACCAGGTTCAAGGTCTGGTGCCCCTGACCCAGAAGGGACGAGCCCAGCAGTCTGCGGCACATGCCTCGAGCTCTTCCGGCTGGACGCGGAGCTTGCTCGGATGCTGTCCAGCCATCGCCCCAGTCGTGGATGCTGACACGGGCACGGTGGTGGGCACGGTGGACATGGAGGCCGCCGAGCGGGACGCCTTCACCGATCCCGACCGCTAGACGCTGCAAGGATGCGCCGTCGTGATCACGGGCCTGTTGCCGAAGCGCATGCCATGACGGCAAGCTCCTCAGGCACGTCGCAGGAAACGGCCCACCGGAGGTGATGACCTGGCATCGCCGATGGCCGGCGCATCCTGTCCTCGGACGGTACGGGTCGCCTGACCGCCCTGTCGACCGAAAGGCAGCAGGCCCATGAACGCCGACAATCCTTTCCCCGGCGAGCGCACCGCGGTCGTCACCGGCGCGGCATCACGACGGGGCATCGGGCGAGCCGCCGCCGACCGGCTGGCCCGCGATGGCTGGTCGATCGCCGTCCTCGACCTCGACGACGAGGCCGCGAAGCGGACGGCTGCCGAGATCGCCGGGAACCGGTCGGCGGCGGCGTTCGGCGTCGCCGCCGACGTCTCCGACGAGGACTCGGTCGAGGCCGCCATCGCCCAGGTCGAAGCCAGCCTGCCGCCGATCATCGGCCTGGCCAACGTGGCCGGGGTGAGTTCCCCGACCGGCTTTCTTGACGTCACCACCGCCGAGTGGGATCGCGTCTTCGGCATCAACATGCGGGGCACGTTCCTTGTGACCAGGCGGGTCGTGCCCGCGATGATCGCCGCCGGGGTCGGACGCATCGTGAACGTCTCGTCGGTCTCGGCCCAGCGCGGCGGCGGCACCTACTCGAAGGTGCCCTACAGCGCCTCCAAGGCGGCCGTCATCGGCTTCACCCGAGCGCTGGCCCGCGAGATGGGCCCGCACGGGATCACCGTGAACAGCGTGGCGCCCGGGCCGATCGACACCGACATCATGGGTGGGACGCTGACCGAGGAGCGCAAGGCCGAGATGAGCGCCGACAGCATGACCGGGCGGGTGGGCACGCCGGAGGAGGTGGCCGCGCTGCTGGCCTTCCTGCTCAGTGAGGAGGCCGGCTACATCACCGCCGCGACCTACGACATCAACGGCGGCCTCCAGGTCTCCTGACCGGGTCCCACCTGACGCGAAGGGACCGACGGTGAACGATGAGCTCGCGGATCGACCCGACCAGGACGCTGACCGCCCAGCCGTTCCTGAGAAGACGGGCAACACTGCCGCTGGTGAGCTGCCGGTGCGGGCGGAGCCGGACGCCCGGCGGCGCATCCGCCGCGCACTGGCCGATGCGGGCCGGCGGATCGCGGTACTGGACGACGACCCGACGGGATCGCAGGCGGTGCACGACGTCGGCGTGGTCACCGTGTTCGAGCCGGACGAGATCGCGGCCGGCCTCTCACCAGCAGGCGCGACGTGCTTCATCCTGACCAACACCCGCAGCCTGCCCGAGGCCGACGCGGTGGAGCTGAACACCCGCATCGGACGGATGCTGTTCGAGCTGGCCACCAGGCTGGAGGCGCCGATCGAGGTGGTAAGCCGCAGCGACTCCACGCTGCGCGGTCACGTCATCGCCGAGGTACGCGCGCTGGACGCCGTGCGCCGCGAGGTGACCGGCCGAGGCTACGACGGCGTGCTGGTGGTGCCAGCGTACTTCGAGGCCGGGAGGTTCACCGCCGGCGACGTGCACTGGGCGCGGGTGGGCGCCGAGCTGGTACCGGTGGGTGAGACCGAGTTCGCGCGCGATGCCACGTTCGGGTACGCCGCCTCTGACCTGCGCGAGTTCGTCGCCGAGAAGAGCGGCGGCACGATCCAACCGGGCAAGGTACTGAGCATCACCCTTGACGACATCCGTCTGGGCGGACCGCAGCGGGTGGCCGAGATCCTCACCGGCGTGACCGGCGGTGCCTTCGTCGTCGTGAACGCCGTGGAGTACGCCGACCTGGATGTCGTCGTCCTCGGCCTGCTCGACGCGGAGGCGGCCGGCAGGTCCTTCCTGTACCGCACCGGGCCTTCGTTCGTGCAAGCCTTAGCCGGCCTCGATCCGCAGGATCCGTTGCAGGCAGCGGAGATCTGGCCCGCCGGCCAACCCGGTGGGCACGGGCTGGTCGTCGTCGGGTCGCACGTCGGCCTGACCAGCCGGCAGGTGGCGGTGGCCCGGGAACGTGGAGGCTTGACCGAGGTCGAGCTCGACGTCGTGGCCATCGCCGACTCCGCCCGCCGTGATGCCCACGTCGCCGAGGTCACACGGCTGGTGGCCTCGAGGCTCAAGCACGCAGACGTGTTGTTGTTCACGAGTCGGAGCTTGCTTCGCGGCATGGATGCCGCCGCCAGCCTGGAGATCGCCCGGCAGGTGTCTACCGCGGTCATCGAGGTGGTCCGCGGCGCCCTTGCCGCCAAGCCCGCCTGGGTCATCGCCAAGGGCGGCATCACGTCGCATGACGTGGCGGTCCGCGGTCTCGGCATCCGGCGCGCCACGGTGCTTGGCCAACTGCTTCCCGGATTGGTGTCGGTGTTGCGCCCGATCGATGCCGCCCCTGAGGTCGTCGGCACGCCGTACGTCGTGTTCGCCGGCAACGTCGGCGACGAGGCGACCCTGGCGTACGTCATTGACCTGTTCCGGGGAAGAGCCTAATGCTCGCCGATAGGCCGGAGATCCTGACGAGGCGGGCACGGCCGCCCCGGGCCATGCCCGCGTTCAGCGTCTACACCCTCGAGTCGATCCGAGCAGTCGGTGACGCTCCGGGCTGCCTGACGCTCCCCGGTGGGGGCGGCCAGACCGGTGACCATCCAAGAAAGGATCGTCGATGACACGAGTGGGTTGGGTCGGCTTGGGAGCGATGGGGTTGCCCATGGCCCGTTGCGTCGTCCGTGCCGGGTACGAGGTGACCGCCTACGACATCGATCCAGGCCGCGCCGCGTCCCTCGCCGCCGACCGGGTCACGCCCGCCGCGTCGATCGCGGAGGTCGCCTCGGGGGTGGACGTCCTCGTCCTGATGGTCGCCACGCCCGGCCAGGTGGAGGCGGTACTCTACGGCGACGACGCGGCGGCCACCGCGCTTCCACCGGGCGCGGTCGTCTTGGTGATGGCCACCGTGGGGCCCGCCGCGGTCCAACGCTGGGCGGGCCGGCTGGCTGAGCAACAAGTGGAAGTCGTCGACGCACCCGTGTCGGGTGGGGTGGCCCGTGCCGCCACCGGCGACCTCCTGGTAATGGTCGGTGGCCCAGAAACCGCTGTGCACCAGGTGCGGCCACTGCTCGACGCCATGGCCCGCAGCGCGCCCGTGGTGGGAGCGGCGCCAGGAGACGGCCAAAAGGTCAAACTGGTCAACCAACTGCTGTGCGGCGTACACATCGCGGTTGCCGCCGAGGCCCTCGCCTTCGCCGAAGCGATGCACCTCGACCCCACCGCTACCTGGGAGGTCTTACGAGGAGGTGCGGCCGCCTCGTTCATGCTGGACGACCGCGGCGAACGAATGGTGCACGGCTCCGACGAGGTCAAGAGTGCGCTCGACATCTTCGTCAAGGACATGGGCCTCGTACTCGACGCAGCCCGCGACACGGCCTACCCGGCACCGCTGGCGTCCGCCGCCGAGCAGCTGTATCTCGCCGGCCGTCGCGCAGGACTCGGCCGCCGCGACGATTCCTCCGTCATCGAGGTGCTCCGCGGCAACCTGACGGCCAGCGGACAGGGCCGACCGGGACGATCGACCTGAGCGCGGGCGACCGCGTAGGGCGCAGATACTCAGACCGGGCCCTCTCGCAGGGAGTTCGTGTCGACCTCGGCCGTGGGGTGCCAGAAGTCGGGCCTGCTCAGGAGCAGCGGGGATGTGGTCGCAGGCTCGGGTGCGCCATCGCGTGCTGCCGTCCCGGTGGAGGTGCTGGTGGTCTGGTCGTTCGTCTACCTGGCGCTGCGTCGTGTCCTTGCGTTGATGGTGCTCCGCTGGCGGTCGGCGGCCGCGAACGAGGTTGAGGTCCTGGTCCCCCGCACGATCCCGGCTGCCTGCCGGCGCAGGAATGACCGCCACGTGGGGGTGAGCGGGCACATGGATCCTGGGATCGGGGCGGTGCTCGGCGCTGCTGTCGGGCTGCTTGGAGCACTCATATGTACAACTACGTGGACCTGCTTACCACGCTCGACCGGCGAGCAGCCTACCGGCTGCAAGCCTGATGCTCGCTTCCAACCGCCGGTGATCGGCCGGCGCGGCGGTGGCGCTGGTCCGCACGCCAGCTTGTCCAAGCGCGACCGGATCGCGCCCCAGCAGAGCATGGCAGCCTAGGCCTCGAAGCCAAGGTCAACGGCGCTGATCACGGGTCGACCAGGCTCGAGTCCTCGGGGAGGTGTGAACGCGGCCCACATCGAGCCGCGGGCGTGGCGCTGGAAGACATGGCGGACGAGCGCCGCACGGGGGTGGATGAGCCCACCCGCCCGCAGGCCCTCGACCAGCCTCGTCAGCCCCTCCCCGAACGCCGGGACGCCGGTGTTGACGGCGTCGGCGAACGCCTGGGCGGCCATCTGCGGCCGTCCCGCGCAGGCCTCGTGCTCGCCGCGGAGGACGTAGGCGTCGCTGAGCGCCGACGCGCTGGCGAGGATCGCCGACGCGAGCCCTTCGAGCGCCTCGTGGCGGCCCAGCCGCAGGAGCACGTAGCCGGCGACCAGTCCCGCGAAGGGGTCGTCGGAGGCCGACCCCGCGACCTGCCTGGCCAGCGGCTCGGCGATGTCGACACGGCCGGCCACGAGCATGCGCTGGAGGTACTCGGCCCGCCTCAGCGCGCTCACCGTCGAGGACGGGCCAGGACCGATGACCGGGTGGTACTGGTACAGCCGCGTGCGGTCGCGGTCGACCTGCGCGACGAGCGTCGCCAGCCGGCCCGGCAGGACCGGCACCGACACCACCGTCGGGTCGGTCCCCGCCGCCGTCAGCGACACCCAGTGCGGCACCGGCTCGCGAACCGGCACAAGCACGCCCGCGACGCCCGCGGCCGACGGATCGAGCGCGACGCGGTCCGCTCCGACCGGCTCACCGGCCGGCCAGATCCCCACGCGTAGCTGCCTGACCGCCGCCCCATCCTGGTGGCGGCCGACGGCGAAGAACGCGACGCCCGACGGCGCCTCGCCCAGCGCTCGGTGCAGGTCGTCGACGCCGAGGCCCGGGGGCCCGCGTCCTTGGAGGGCGGCGGCCACCCCCGCCGCCACGATCGTGGACGGCTGCGCCCAGGTGATGGGGTCCTCCCCCTCGGCCATGCGCAAGTACCCGTCCTGGACGCGCCCGCCCAGCGCCGTGGCGAGCCCGGCGATGAACCGCCCCGGTCGTCGAGGTCGCAGGAGCACCTCCTCGGGCTCACCGGCAGCCAGGACGACGAACTTTGCGTCCTGGGTGGCGTCGGGGCCGATGAACCGGACGTGGTAGAAGCCGGGCTTGGCCGCAAGGTCGCCGCCGGCGGGCTTCACCGCCACGACGCGGCCGGCCTCGTCGGTGATCTCCGCCACCGCCAGCGGGTCGGGCGAGCGGATCGCGATCGTGCCAGGGGGCTGGTCCTGGCCGGCCGCGGCGATGTCCTCGGGGCCGAGCCGCTCAGCGACGACCTGGCCGCCGGGCGGGGTCGGTGGCGGCTGCAGTGCGAGCTTCTCGGTGCGGTTCTCGTAGAGCTCGACGGGTGCCTTGAGGGAGCCGAAGAGGGCCTCGGGCTTGGTCGTCGTCGCCCGCACCGCGTAGGTCTTGGGCGCCAGCCGGAAGGTCTGGGACTCGCCGGTGACCCCGAGCGCACGCACGACCGGTTCACCGACCGCGTCGAGCACGCTCACCTCGGCGCCCTCGTGCGTCGCGTCCGCCTCGAGGTCGATGGTCAGCTCCAGGTTCGGGAAGCGACCGCTCGGGAAGGACACGACCGGCACGTCGCGGTCGCGGCCGGCGACGCCGCGGGCGCCGGCGTCCTGGGGGATCTGGACGGGCCAGTCGCGTTCTGGCACCTCCGCCGGCCGACCCGCCGCCCGCTGGCCCATCCTGTCGTGGACGAAGCTGGCGAGGCGCTCCCAGCGGACCTCGTAGCAGTTCCGTTCCCAGGACCATGCCTTGGCGCTGCCGGTGCCGGCCAGCCCCTCCAGCAGCGCGCTCGTGAACGCGCCCGTCGCCTCGCCGGGCCACCCGACCTCCTCGGCGCTGCGACCGGGCGAGGTCGCGTAGAGGATGAACTGCTGCACGGGCTGGGTGCCCGGGTCGCGGCGGCGCGGGACCGGCCAGCGGCCGACCTCGAACTCCCGGTCGGCCCACGGCATGTTGCGGCAGGCGTCGATGAAGAGGAACTGGTCGGCGAACGCCGTCGTCTCGAAGTACTCGGCGATCGAGCGGAAGGCGAGCGAGTGGTCGGTGTGGAGCGCGTCGAACCCGGGGGTGACCAGGGCGCTCTCGTCGCGGTTGGCGACCCGGGCCGTGATCCCGTGGCCCGCGAAGTAGAAGTAGAGCCGCTCGGCCTCCTGCTCGGCGGCGGCCACGACCACGTCGTTGATCGCGGTGACGAGGTTGTCCTTGCTGGCCTCCGGCACGGCCTGGCCGGGGCCCGGATCGTCCGGGCGCCGGGAGAGCAGCAGCCGCAGGTTGGGCTCGGGGACACCACCCCCGTCGGCGGCGAGCACCCAGTCACGGAACTTGAGGGCGTCGGAGACGGAGGCGGACAGCCGCAGGTCGGCATCGCCGTACTCGTCGATGCCGATGACGATCGCCCAGCGCATGAGGCGCGATTCCCTGGGCACGGTCACGAGGCCGGTCATGGTGGCGCCCTGCTCGCGGCGTCAGCCGATCGTGAACGGCGTCTGTCGCTCGAACCCGGGATTGGGGGCGCCAACGCGCATGTAGTTCGGCTGCTGCGTTGCCGGCATGCGCGCACGGATCGCCTCGCGGAACTGCGGGTGCCCGCCGTCCCATGCCCCGTCGCTCCAGACCGCGCGGAGGTTCTCGGTGAACAGCCCGTTGCTGAAGCCGTCGAGCGAGAGCTGGTCGTCGCGGCAGCCGGAGATGAGCAGCACGGTGGCGTCAGGGTCCGCCTGCTCCGAGCCGGGCACGCGTTCCTGGATCCCGTCGTACAGCCCGGCGTGCGCGCGGTAGGTCGCGATCATGACGTCCCTGGGGAGCGCTCGGTACCGCTGCGACTGGGCGGCCGCCTTCTCCCTCGTCGAGACCGGCTCGGGGACCTCGGCCTCGATGTTCCTCGTCACCGTCCCACTGTGGCAGCTGTCGGAGAGCACGAAGATGCGAACGCCCTGCTCGAACTTTCCCCACAGGGCATAGAGCTCGTCATCGACGATCTGTCGGTCGTACGCCAGCCAGGTCTCGTCCGAGCGATCCTCTTCCCCCTCGCCGTTCCGGTCGGGCACCTGACCACCGTGACCGGAGTAAGAGCAGAAGAAGAGGTCACCCTGGGCGAGCTCCCCAGCGGCCCGCTCGATCGCCGCGACGACGGCGTCGGCGGTCGCCTCCGCGGTGAGCAGCACGCTGGGCTCGAAGCCGCGGCCCTCCGCGATCGCTCGCATGTCGTTCGCGTCGAACTCGCAGGCGGTAAGTGCGCCATCCCAACCGTTGTAGTGCGCCGGGTCGACCCGGTTCAACCCAATGTGCAGGGAGATGCCCCGCGCCATGATGCCCCCCCTGGTCGTTTTGAGGTGATTGTAATCTAAAGCGGCCCTGTTCCTTCGTCAAGGGTGGCCACCCGACCACGGCGCGCGCACGACTCGTCAGCCTAAATGGAGGAGTCGCTTGGCCGGGCAGGTCGCCCGAAATGCCTCCGAATCGGCACCCAGAACATACGTACGCCACGATCCATAAAGCTCTGCGAATGGCCGGTCGAAAGGCAGGCGGTCGCCTTCCCGACAACAGCGTCCGGCGGGGTGGAGGCAACGGCGTCACGCGACCGTGAAGACTGGCTCTCGGTCATGTGCTCTCGCCCCGCCCTTCCATTCATCACGCTGCGCACACCGCTACCTGCTTGAACTGGACCATCCTGACCAAGCTACGACGGCTTCTGGGCTCCTGGGTGTTGGTGGCGACGCGGGCTCACTCGGGTCGGTAGGCACACGGTCGTGCTTGGTCTGCTTTGGACAGCAGGGACGCGGGCAGAAGGCTGGCCATGTGCGTGCGTTTCGCCTGGCCAGGGCCCTTGTGCCCAGCAGCCGCAGAACTCGGACTAATCGGCACCCCGCGCATCAAGCACCCTGGGCAGACTGTCCATGGTGCTCCGCAGTAAGGCGGTGCACGTCCACGCCGACCTTGGCTGCGGCGCGGACAGGCGGGCACCGACGAGGCGGCAGCCGGTCTGGCCGGGCTGACGCCACGGCGACCCTTGGGAGCGTGGCGCTGCCCTGCCGGGGCGCTCAGGGTTTGCGGGCGACCCCGCCGTAGGCGGAGACGCTGCGCGGATCCTGTTCGGTTCCCGGGTCGGGCCGCCAGGCCACGATCGGCACCAGGCCGGGCTCGACCAGTTCCAGGCCCTCGAAGAACGGCTCGGTGTCGGCCTTGCTGCGGACCACGTAGGGGATGCCGTCCTGCTCCACCGCCGCGGCGACCTCACGCATCGTCTCCGGGTCGAAGTCCCCGGTGATCTGGGACAGCACCAGGTAGCTCCCGGGCGCCAGCGCGTCGACCAGGGTCTGAACGATCCGGCGGGGATCGTCCGCGTCGCGCAGGTGGTGCGTGATCCCGATCAGCACCAGCCCGACCGGCTGGGCGAGGTCCAGGGTCCTGGCCAGGCTCGGGTCGGCCAGGATCGCCTCGGGGTCGCGCAGGTCGGCCAGGATGAACGCCAGCCGACCCTCCTGGGTGCCCTGCAGCAGCGCCCGTGAGTGCGCCAGCACGATCGGGTCGTTGTCGACGTACAGCACCCGGGAGGACGGGGCGATCGCCTGCGCCACGTCGTGGACGTTGCCGGCGGTCGGGATACCGGTGCCGATGTCGAGGAACTGCCGGATCCCCGCCTCGGCGGTCAGGTGGCGCACCGTGCGGGCCAGGAACGCCCGCTGCTCACGCACCTGGGGCCTGATGGTCGGGAGCCGTTCGATGATCTGGTCGCCGAGGGCACGGTCGGCGGGGAAGTTGTCCTTGCCGCCCAGCAAGTAGTCGTACACCCGGGCCGACTGCGGCACGCTGGTGTCGATCTCCGGCAGCAGCTGCTCGGTCCCTGCGTCGTTCGTGCCACCGGTCGTCGACATCGTGGCCCCTTCCGGCTGATGGTCGGGCGTGCCCGGATGATACCGGGTACGTCCTGCTCGGCACCCAACGGGTTGCCGACCACCGGCGAGGCTAGCCGAGCTCGTGCAGCAGTTCGCCGAGGAGGTCCGCGGTCTGCTCGGGCGGGATGGCGCGCACGCCGACGCTGGACATGATGTGGGCGTACGCCTCGACCTCCTCGGGCTTGTCCAGGTACTGGGCGCTGGTGACGTGCTCGAGGTAGACGACGTCCGGGAGGTCCTGGTCGGCGAATCGCAGGATGCTGAACGCGCCGACCATGGCCGCGTGGGCGCCGGCGCTGAACGGCAGGGTTTGCAGGCTGACCCGCCGCAGCGCGGTGGCCTCGATCAGCCGCTCGAGCTGGGCGCGCAGCACCTTCGGGCCGCCGACCGGCCGGCGCAACGCCGCCTCGTCCATCACCGCCCACAACTGCGGCCCGTCATCACGGGTCAGCAGCTGCTGGCGGGTCAGCCGCAACGAGACCCGCCGATCGATCTCCTCCGGCCGGTTGTCGCGGAGCGTGCTGCGCATCAGCGCGCGCATGTACGCCTCGGTCTGCAGGAGCCCAGGGACCAGCTGACCCTCGTAGGTACGGATCTGCGCCGCGGTGGCCTCAAGGTCCACATAGGCCCGGAACCACTGCGGCAGCAGGTCGCTGTAGGGGGTCCACCAGCCGGGCAGGTTGGCCTCGCGGGCCATGGTGATGAACATGGCCACCTGGACCGGGTCGGTCACGCCGTACAGGGCGACCAGGTCGGCGATGTCGCGGTCCTTGTAGCCGACCTGGCCGTTCTCCAGCCGATGGATCTTCCACGTTGACGCCCGGATCGCCGCGCCGGCCTCCTCGCGGGACAGGCCAGCGTCGATGCGCAGGCGGCGCAGCTGGGCGCCGAGCAGCATCCGGCGGGCCGTCGGCCCGCCGCGCGACTGCTCCTCGGCCACGTCAGCCTCCTTGCTCTGCGGCAGGCGGCCCGCCGTGACGGGTGCCCGCGCTGCTGTGGCGGCCCGCTACGCCGTGCAGCCTATCGCACGCCAGCAAGCCGCCGCGGCTGGCAGGATCGGCCGTCACCCCGAGCCCTGAGCCAGCTGCCTGACCATCACGCGCAAGATTCCGCCTGGAATCGGCGGCGTGCTCACCTAGCCCATGAGCCCGACAATTCAGCACTTTGCCAAAGCCCTGCCTCGTCGCGGTCGACCACGGTCACCTGGTCGAACCGGAACCCCGTCGACGTGGTACTCGTCCAGGAGCATCCGGGCGTTGCCGAGTCGCCAGCCGCGGCCGGCCTGCTCGGCCTGCTGCATTCGGGCGGGACCTGGCCGGGACGAAGCGGAAGCGGCCGACGTCACGCCCGGCGGGCCTCCAGCAGCCGCACGGGATGGGCGATGCCCGCCAGCTGCACCTGCCCCAGCTCGACGAAGCTCACCCCCCGGGGCGGCGCCGCCTCGGCCACGCGCTCGCTCACCAGGACCCGACCGGCGCTGGCGTGGGCGGCGATCCGGGCGGCCAGGTTCACGGTGCGGCCGAAGTAGTCGCCGCCCTGGACCACCACCGGCCCCGCCGCCACCCCGACGTGCGCCGGCGGCAGCCCGGCCCGCGGGAGCTCCTCCACCAGCCCCAGCGCCGCCAGCACCGCCCCGGCGGGCTCGCGGAAGTGGACCATCACCCCGTCGCCCAGCCACTTCACCGGCACCCCACCGTGCTCACGCGTGGCCCGGTCGACCAGCACCGCCAGCCGGCCGGCCAGCGCGGCGGCGACCTGGTCGCCGTGTTGCTCGGTGAGCCGGGTGTAGCCCACCAGGTCCAGGAAGCACATGGCCGGGACCCGCTCGGGCCGTCCGAGCACGCCGGTGTCCTCCAGCGCGGCCTCGATCTCCTCGACCAGCTGCTCGGTCCAGGCGAGATCTTGCTGGCGGTGGTAGGCGGCCATCAGCGCACGGTCGACCAGGGCGGGCGCGTTCAGGTCCACGCTTAGCTGGGAGGCCCGGTCCCTGGCGGTCTGCTGGTCGGCGCCGGCCTCCAGTATGGGCGCCATAAGCCGGGCCTGCCAGACCTCCTTCTCGACCCTGACGATCAGGCGCAGGCCCTCCTGGTAGCCGCGGCCCAGCCGGGTCGACCAGAGCTGGTCCAAGACGCCGGTGGACAGGCCGAGCTGCAGCAGCGGCACCACCTCCAGCTCCTCCTCCCCGATCAGCTCGTCGGGGGCCATGCGGGCGAACCCGATGGCCTCCAGGAAGCTGCCCAGCAGCTCCAGCGGCACCCCGGTGTCCTGGCTGACCTGCCGGTAGGTCCGCGCCGAGCGCACCGCCCAGCGCCGGTAGGGGGCGGCCTCCAGGAAGGCGAACGACAGCCGGCCCGCCCGGATCGCCGCGGCGATCCCGGCCATCGGCAGCCCGGCCCGCTCGCAGGCGGTGGCCAGGCGGACCTTCTGCACGTCGGTGGCGAGGAACGGGCCGTCCCCCTCCCGTGCCACCAGGATGCCGTGCTCCACCAGCCGCTGGACCTCAGCCTCCGTGGTGCCGGCGAGGTCGGCCAGCTCGGATGCTGACAGCCCCTTCATGCCGCCGTCATCCTAGGGCGGTGCAGCCTGCTCGGCGAGGGTCGCTCCGTCCCCGCCGGCACCTGGCTTCGGTGCCGCCGGCGGGGCTGACGGCCGCGTCCCGAGACGCCGTGGCTCGCGCCTGGCTGCGGTGCGCATCCCGCGACCAAAAGTTGGCAGGAACGCAGGCCCGACGTGCGCTCAGGACTACGCGCGAACTTACGATCCGAACCACTGAGGCCTTGAGCTGGTTCACCTGGCCGCGCAGCTGGACCGGCGTCAGCGCGGCAACGCCCTTGTTGGCCAGCAGGGCGTTGACCCGGTCGAGGTAGGCCGGCAGCTCCTGGGCTCGACGCAGGAGTCCATCTCCGGGGAGAAGGTGTCGGGTGCCGTTGTAGCCGAGGCTCCAGGGGGTGCGGAACTCCACCAGCGGCAGCGGCTGGACGGCGTTGACCCCGAGGGCGGCGGGGTACTCGAGCCGGTCGAAGGCGTCGAGGAACTTGGCAACCCGGCCCGGCCTGTTGTCCTCGCCGTCGGCGCCGCGGGCGGAGCAGACGCCGACGTGGAACTGGTACGCCAGGGTCGCGCCCATGGGCGTCGAGGTGGTGATGTGGTCCTGCGATGCCGCCATGTTCCACCCGGGGCTCCTGCTCGGCCGCGCAGCCTCGTTGTGGGTGGTCCCGGGGCTGGCCCGCCCGTCGCGCGTCACTGAGCGTGGTTGAGCTGCCCGCACCGAGGAATCGTGTTGGCGGGTCGTGAGCAGGCCGTCACAGCTTCAGGCCGACCAGGTGCGCCAGTACCCGCTCGGTCTTGGACGAGTGCTCGTCGTCCCGTTCAAGCTCGAGCGCTCCGATGGCGCGCTCGAGCTCCGCTTGCGCCTGCCGAGCGTCCTCGACGGCGTCCTTCCTGATCGAGAGCTCGAGGAAGTCGAGCTCACCAATGGTCCAACGCTCCGCAACCACGTCCTCGACGTCCTGCACCCGAACCTCCTGCCACCGGGTTGCCCCACCGGTGGGAGCAGGGTCAGCGCGTCGAGGTTGATCGCCATCCCCGCGCAGTCCGACAGGAACCGCCGTTGGCCTCCGTTGAACAGCCGACCCACCGGCTCCTTCCCGTCCCAGGCCGCGGCGACCCGCCGTCGCGGGAGGTCGGCCACGCACGAGGTGGCCAGCGCCCGGCGACGGCCCGCCCAGTCCTCCTCGACCCGAAGCTTCCAGCCGTCGCCCCGCTCGGCGCCCAGCCAGCCCTCGGCGAGCTGCGACCGGCGGCACGGACGCAGCTTCACGGTGCAGTCGTCGTCCCCGTCGTCGACCTGGCGGACCCGGAGGACGACGCCCTGGTGGAACAGCGGGAGCCCGAACCCCGACGGTCGCGTCCTCGATGAAGCCAATGCTTCTCCGCTGACCGTTCCTGCCGAGCCGCAGCGCGTCCGGTGCTGCGGCGACCTGTGGCCCGCCAACCGAAACCTTGACCTCCACACCGTCCAGGCGCATGCTCGCCTCCCTCCGGGGCCGCTCGGGTGCCGTCCTGGCCACGGCGGCTGAGCCCGGTGCGACCACTAGGTTCTCAGCTTCGCGCCCAGCGCGGGCGACACGCCGCTCGCCAACAGCCGCTGGCGCACGTCCTGCAGGTCCTCATCGGAGGGTGGCGGTGCGGCGACGGTGGGCGCACGCGCGGCCTGGTGGGGAGGAGGTGGCGAGACGGTGTTCGCGACCCGCCTGTGGAGGCTGGGGTCGGTGGCCAGGTAGAACGCTAGTTCCTGGCCGACCTGGCCGAGTTCGGTCGGCAGCTTGTCGGCGGTGGTGTTCAGCAGGACCGCGAGCGCGTCGCGAAGCCGGTCCTGCGGGGTTGCCGCGCCTGCGACGACCGTCCTGGGGTTTCGCCCACCCGCCCGCAGGGCGTCCTCGAACAGGTGCGAGAAGGTGGTGGCGCCGCCGCGGCCCACGGCCGCGTGCTCGTCGGCGGTGGGTGCCAGGGTGGGCAGGGTGGTGCCGTCGGGCAGCGGCGCGGCCAGCAGCTTGTCGGCGTCGACCAGCCCGCCGCCGAACTGCCCGGCTGGCCAGCCCGGCACGGGGGTGGCGGTGGCGCGCAGCAGCTGCAGGAACGTCGGAGCGACCTTCTCCTTGCCGCCAGTGGCCTGGATGACCTTGGTGCGCCCGTGCTTGGCGAGCCACAGCGCCGCGATGCCGGCGACGGTGGCCACCGCGTAGGAGGTTCCGGACCCCTGGCCGACGTTGCTGAGGTTGTCGTTGGCGTCAGCGACCGCGTGCCACACCCGGTCGCCGGGCGCGGTGACGTCGACGGCGGCGCCGCGGGAGGATCCCTTCCAGATCCCCCTCGCCGCGTCGCAGGCGGCTACGGCGACGACCTCGTCGTAGGCGGCGGGGTAGACCACGAAGCGGACGCAGTTGCCGGCGGCGGCCAGCACGATGACGCCCTTGTTCCTGGCGTAAACGACCGCGTCGTGCAGCCGCTCGCTGCCCAGGCCGCCCATGCTCACGGAGATCACGTGCGCGCCGGCATCCGCCGCACGCTCGATCGCCCTGGCCAGGTTGAGCCCGTCCAGGACGACGACGCTGTCCGACACCCGAAACGGGACCAGCCTGGCGCCCGGGGCTACGCCCCAGACGGCGTGCGGCTGGGCTACGGTCGCCGCGCCGCGGGGGCTGACGACCACGCTGGCCGTGGCGGTGCCGTGCCCAGGGTTCTGCCACGGGAAGCGGTCCTGGAGCTCGTCGGTTGGGTCGTGGTCGTTGCGGAACAGGTCGAACCCTTGGCCCGCAAGCAGGTTGCCGGCGACCTCGGGGTGGTTGCGGTAGCCGGTGTCGGGATGGCCGACGACCACGCCCTCCCCGGGGTCGTGGTGCTGGCCAGGGAAGTGGTTGGACCACGCCTGGGTGACCCTGGCCAGCGCCAGGCTCCAGTCGTTCCGCCTGGCCTCGGTGAGGTCGTGGCCCTGGCCGCACGCCCAGCCGAAGAGGTTCTCGAACACGGCGGCCTCCAGCTCCGGTTCGCCGTCCACGTCCGGGTCCAGGTTGATGCCCCAGTCCTTGCGGTCGGTGACCCACGCCTTGAAGACGGGCTCGGCGCTGCGGACCCCCCGGTGGGCGCGAAGCTGGTAGGTGAGCGTCCAGGCCTCCTGCGCCGTCAGCGCTCCCTCCTGGTTGAAGACCTCGAAGCTGCCGCTCCTGGCTCCGTAGTTCGCGACCGTCCAGCCCGTGCCGAGCAGGCCCTTGACGGCCTTGTCGACCTTCTCGCGCGCGCGGCCCCTGGTGGTCTTGACCGTGAAGGCCTGGAACACCGGGGCGGGGTAGCTGGCCTCGGCGGTTACGGGTTGGAGGTGGCTGTCGCCCACGGTGCACCCCAGCTGGTAGTCATGGTCGCGGACCGCGCCTCAGGCCGTGATCCCCACGTCGTTGAACGCCGTCGCGACCGTGGCCAGCTTCCTCGCCTTGGTGGCGGGCTCGTCGTCACGGAACAACGTCCGGGCGGCGAGCTCCACACCCCGGCGGCTGTCGCTGAAGCCCGAGGTGCGCGACAGGTACTGGGTCAACGCCACGTAGAAGAGCGCGGCCGCCTCCCGCGGGGTGAACAACCTGCCTCCAGCAGCGTTCCTCGAGGCCATGAGGTTGAACGCGGCCTTGTTGTGGATGCCGCTGTTCACGTGGACCCAGCCCCAATCGTTCTCGTTGGTGAGGTCCGCGTCGGGGTCCAGCGTCCTGAAGTCACGCATGTGGGCGGGCTGCCCCCGCCGGGGAGGGTCGCTCAGGTCCCTGATGGGGACGCCGGTGAGGTCAAGGTCCTCCCCCACCTCCCAGTTCCAGTCGTCGAAGCTTGACCGGTGCCGGTTCGCGATGATGACGACGAGGATGTCGGAGTAGGACTCGTTCAGTGCGCCCGTCTCACGCTGGTACTCGAGCCGGGCCGTCCGGTCGGTCAGCCCGTGGGTGATTTCGTGGGCGACGACGTCGCTGGCGAGCGCGTAGGACCGCAGCGCGCCGTTGACCATCCGCTGGCCGTAGATCATCTGGGTCCCAACCCACTCATCGCTGCTGTGCACCGCAAAGGTCTTGAGACCGTTTTCCGGCATTGCCGCTCCCCCTCTGGCCCACAGAAGCCGCGATCCTGACGGTCGTGGTCACGCGCGACCTACCCGTCCTGCGCAGGCGCCGCCGGCCGGCCAACGCCGGCCAGGTGACCAGGCTTCCGCTGCCGTTCGTGTCCGCCCAGGCGCGGTATAGCAGGACCCAGGCACTCCGGCAGTGCCGCGCGTCACGCCCCCGCGGTGACGCCGGTCACACGCTCCACCGACCGCGGTGGAGGCCGACGAGCTGCACGAACGCATCCGTGCACCCTACGGGCGCGGCCTTGTGCCTGACGACACGCCACGGCGGTGACCTGGGGCACTGCGTCCTCGCCGTGGTCGTGGTCTGCTGCGGGACGGTGAAGACCAGTAAGGAGGCGAAGTCGAATGTCCGACTTCAGCTGGGGACTGCTGCTGCTGGGCAGCTACGTCGTGCTGGTGATCCTGGCGCGGTGGCTCTACATCGCCCGCACCAACGTCGTCTGGACCAGCGCGCAGGCCGCGGCCATGGCCAAGCGCCTCTCCCTGCAAGTGCAGCGCGACCCCTCGCGCAACGGCCATGCGACCGTGACCGAGGCGACCCTGGAGCAGCTCCTCGACGACATCAGGAACGAGTCGCCCAGCAGCAGGCACGCTGGCGTGCTCGGCTGGAACGGCTCCCACCAGATCGCCCAGTGGGTGCTCATCCACGAGGCCGAGCGCCTGGCCCTGCCCGCCCTCGGCCATGCCGAGCTGGTCGCCCGGCTGGAGCGGGCGCTGGGGCAGCTCAGCGAGCTGCCCCAACCCCGACGGGAGGCGTGGGAGGACGTCATCCGCACCCTGCTCGCCGCCAAGGACGAGGCGGACACCGAACGGCTGAACCGCGCCTACCGCGCCTACCTCGACGAGCTCCTCGGTGAGATCTACGAGGCCTCCAACGGCAACGCCACCCAACTATCGGGGCTCTACAACCGGGCGACCTGGGTGATCCTCGTCTCCCTGCTCCCACTGGCCGTGCTGGCCGGCCTGGGCTACGGCGTGCTGCTGGTCGCCGGAGCGATCGGCGGGCTGGTCAGCCGCATGCAGCGGCTGGTGTTCTCCACCCGCATCCCGATCAGCTACGGCAGTTCGTGGGCGCCGTTGTTCTGCGCGCCGGTTCTGGGCGCGCTCGCGGCCTGGGCAGGGCTGGTCCTCATCTCCCTGCTCCAGACGACCGGCGTCCTCCAGCTCACCGCCCTCCAGACCTCCTTAGAGGACCTTCGGGCACCCTCTGCCGCCGTCCTGGGCACCGCGATCCTGCTCGGCATTTCGGAGCGGTTCCTCCTGCGCCTGGAGAAGCAGGCCGAGGCCGTGATCGACCCCAACCGCTCCGGCCCGTCCGACCAGACGGCACCGGCCAACACCTCGGCCGCCGCCCAGCGGGTGCGCCTGCTCCGGCCTGCCCCATCGGCGACCGCCACAGCGGCCAACACCACGGGACCGCATGGAGGAACGACGCCGGGGGGAAGCCAATCGGAGCGGCTGGCGGCCGGTCAGGCGTGACCAGGCACGGAGCGAGTCCAGCCGGGCCACCAGCGCTGGTTCCAGCTCCACGGGCGGGGATGCGACATCCAGCACGCCCGCGGGTGGCGGTCCATCCACCCCGACAGGACCTGCCCGCCGTCGCCAAAGTCAGCCGCTGGCCGCTCCCCACCCGCCGCAGCGGCCGGGCGCCGTTGTAGTGCACCGAGGTAGCACGGCACGGCCACGCCGACCACCGTCGCGACCGTCTCGGTGTCCGGATCGCGCGCCGGCTGCAGGGCGGCGACCGCCACGCCGAGCACGCTCGGCCAGCGGCGCAGGACGCCCTGCGGGCGGGGCGCGTCCTCGGCGGTCGTGGCGGTCGAGACGTTCACGGCCGGTGCTCCAGTCGCGGTCGCCGCCAACCGCAGGGTCGGGTCGGACGATGGG
>Ga0081538_10000793_pt1 | contig 34314 bp, 29 predicted proteins | sample TabmetS5T2R1_FD_71022 | JGI IMG/M metagenome (GOLD analysis project Ga0081538, IMG submission 71022) | Tabebuia heterophylla rhizosphere microbial communities from the University of Puerto Rico - S5T2R1 | ecosystem: Host-associated > Plants > Roots > Rhizosphere ...
ATCCACGGCCCTACGACATCGTGGTTGCCCTCGACCCCGGCTGCGATCCGGCACCGTACGTCGCGGCCGGGGCGACCTGGTGGCTTGTGGGAGTCGCCGCCGACGCGGCACGCGCCGACCTCGCGCGCGCGATCATCCGCGACGGACCGATGGCGTCGGCATAACCGACATCGCGTTGTTCCATCGCGCCTCGGCGCGAGCCCGTGCGTCATCGACGCCGCCGGGCGGCTCCCCGTCGACGGCACCGGGTTCTCGTCGTCCATCAGTGCCCAGACGTGGTGTGCCGGGCACCTGGGTGCGGACGAGCCGCCCTCCTCCGCGCCGGCGCGGAATTCGAGACGGCAAATTCATCGAACCACACAACAATCAGGAGGTGACGCTCACGCCGCGTGACAGCCCTGCGGCGCTCCTGGGCCAGTCGCGAGGCCAGGATGACGGCTGGCGGAGACCTCGATGCCGGAGTCCAGGCGAAGCCGACCAGGCTCACCGACCCGGCCACCACCGCGACGATGCCTTCGACGGCGTTCCAGCCGATGGTCAGGCGGTTGAGCAGCCGCCCTCGGCGCACCGCGCGGCGCGGACGGTCGGGCTGGGGCCGATGGGGCCGAGGGGATGGTGGTCATGGGCGGGGCTCCAGATGGGCCAGGCAGGCCGGGCTGTCGAGCACGACCTGGGCCAGCTGGCGCAGGGGGCCGGCCAGCCGGTCGCCGACTAGCTCGTAGAGAACCTGTCGTGGCCGGCGGTGCCCAGACACCGGCTCGCCGCGCTGACCAAGCCGGGCGGCCCGCCCAGGAGGCCAACGACCGCCCCCCTGGCGCGTACCTGGTCGGCAGCTCGTGTGTCCAGCCGGCCTACCGCGAGCGGCCCCAGGCTCGCGTGCGCCGCCTCCAGGGACAGACCTTCGGCTTCCAGACCTTCGACGCCAACCCCTCCACTCGGGCCTGGCTGATCACCCTGGAGGCCGAGGCCCACGCCCTAGCCGGCAACGAGCGCGCCGCCCTGATCGCCCTTGATGCCGCCGACACGGCCATGACCTCTGCCGCCGAGGAGGACAACGCCCGCCGGCCCCGAGCCGCCTTCTTCGGTCCGGCCAGGCTGATCGGCGAGCGGGGCGTGGCCCTAGCCCGGCTGCAACGGCCCCAGGCCGCCCAGCAGGTGCTGGAGTCCGCCCTTGCGTCGCTGGATCCCGAGGTCATCAAGACCCGGCCGCGTCTCATGGCCGCCCTGGCAACTGCCCATGTCCGGCAGGGCAACATCGACGAGGCCTGTCGTCTCGGGAGCGAGGCCCGGGACCTGGCCGCTCGACAGCAGGTCGCACCGAACCTCCAGGACGTCCGCCGGCTCCGTATGGAGCTGGAGCCCTGGCGCAAGACGCGAGCGGTCAGGGAGCTGGACGACCAGCTCGCCCTGGCCGGGTAGGCGCCTGTTCCACAAAGGCTGATGCCTCGGCCCGGTCCGTCCTTCGTAACGCTGCCCAGACGCAAGCCGGCCACACTGGCAGCTGACGAGCGTGGGAGGTGGCCGGATCGGTGGTGCGCTGGGAGCAGCCAGGACCACGGCGATGACGTCGACCGCCCGACCGCGCTGGTGGGCGGCCGGGCTGGCGTGGGCGCTGTGGCTGGCGAGCCTGCTCTGCCTGGCGGCCGTGCCGTGGCTGGACGAGCTGCTGCGCCAGGTCGGACGGGCCGACCTGGTCCAGTTCACCTTCCCGGCCGTCACCACTCCCGTCCTGGCCCTGGTGAGCTCGGCCACGGTCGGGGCGGTCGTGGCCGCCCGCCGCCCGGCCCACCCGGTGGGCTGGCTACTGCTGGGCATCGCCCTGTCGCTCACCGCCACCGCCGCGACCGCGCAGTACTTCGTGTACGGGCTGATGGTCCGCCCGGGCGCGCTGCCCGGGGCCCGCTACGCCGTGCTGTACCAGCCGGCGACCACCTTCACGGCCCTGACCCTGATCGGGTTCGTCCTGCTGCTGACGCCCACCGGGTCGCTGCCCTCGCCCCGCTGGCGCTGGCTGGCCCGGGTGATGGCGGCCACGCCGGTCGTCCTGGTGCTGGTGGTGACCCTGGCCGGCGGGCCGGTGGACCCGCGCTACCAGGCCCTCGGCGGCCCCTTCGACCTGCGTGGCCTCGACGGGGTCCTGCTGGCGGCCAACTGGACGGCCCTGGCCGTCACCGTCGTGGGCTTGGTGGCCGCGGCCGTGTCCCTGGTGGGGCGGTTCCGCCACGCCCGCGGGGTGGAGCGGCTGCAGCTGCGCTGGGTGGCGCTGGCCGCGGTGCTGGTGGGGCTGGGCGCCGTTGGCGTCCTGGTCAGCCTGGCGGTCGGGGGGGCGGCCGCCGGGACCCTGTTCGACCTGGCCGTTGGCTGCTGTCTGCTGGTGGCCCCGCCGGTGGCCACCGGGGCGGCGGTCCTGCGCTACCGGCTGTACGACCTGGACCGGATCTTCAGCCGCACCCTGTCCTACGGGCTGCTCACCCTGCTGCTGGGCGGCGGCTACGCCTTGGTCGTGCTCGGGCTCGGCCAGCTCCTGGGCCGCGACTCCCCTCTGGTGGTGGCCGGGGCGACCCTGGCGGTGGCCGCGCTGTTCCAGCCGGCCCGCCGCCGCATCCAGGCCGCGGTCGACCGCCGCTTCAACCGACGCCGCCACAACACCGCCGAGAGGATCGCCGCGTTCGGTGATCGGCTGCACCAGCAGGTCGACCTGGACACCCTGACCATCGAGCTGCTGGCCGTGGTCGACCAGACCATGCAGCCGACCCGGGTGTCGCTGTGGCTTCGACCGCCCGGCAGTGCGTCCCAGCACCAGCGCATCCCAGGCGTATCCCGAGCGGCTTGGCAGCTGGAGACTCCCCGGACCGTTCGCACAGCCTTGTGAACCGGCCCGTAGGTGTCATCACGCCATACCTGCGCCTAGACTCCTGCCGACACCGTTCCTAGCTCGAACTGCCTCGAAGCGGGTCGATGGCCAAGAACACGGCAGGGTCCTATCACCGCACCACGATCTACCTGACCGACGCGATGTGACCTGCCCGAAGGCTAGACCGGACCCTGCTGTGGTGCTCGTTGAGAAGGGTTCTCTACCACTTCAAGGCCGGCCCTGCGGGCAGACCATCGGCCTACTGAACCAAACGTCTCGGCCGCCCGTCGAAGCAAGTGGAAATCCGGGAACTCGCATGGTAGGGGGTCCGGCATGGCCATCGCGCCACGTCAGCGGCTCGTCAATAGGGCCCTGACAGCCCTCCTCGTCGTCGGTGCCGTACTCGTGCTCTTGAACCTGGCCCGTATCCTGCTCTTGGACCTGACCCATTCCAACCGGCCCTCGGACCGTCGCTGCGCTGAGCTGTGGAACGGACCAGCCAACCAGACCAACCGATCATTGGTCCGCGGCCGCAGCTTCCCGCTGGCCACGGTCCGGGGCATCGAACCCAACAAGCCCGGGCAGCCGGGCTGCGTGTTGCTGTTGCGGGAACGCGCGGATGGACCCTGGCTGGAGTTCGTCGCCGTCCTCACCGAGACCGCGGTGATCTGGGAGAGCAGCGTGTCCGGTGTTCGGTACGGGACCGATAGCCCGACCGGCGGCGTCGACGACTCTCCCAACGCGACGCTGCAGGCGGACGGGACCCTCATACTCAGCGACCGCTAGCCGACATGGAGCTGCCGCGCCCTCGATGAGGGCTTGCAACGAGGCCAGTGGTCGTCGTGGACGGGCCTCACCCTCCGGTTGAGCTTGTGACCGTCGCCGCCATGCTGGAGCGCGGTTGGTCCTCGCCGGCCGTGCCCTCCGCGTGCCCGTAGCACCGGCATCTGGCGGTCCCTCACGGTCAACAACGGTCGGTCGCACACCGACCTGACCTGCGGCATCGGCGTTGAATCCCGGCTGAGCGGACACTCGGGACGCGCCTTCCAAGCTCGTGACCGCTGGGGCCACACCCGGGCCACAATCGATCGGATCGCAGCGGACAACAACGGTCACCATCGGCCCACTATTTACCCAGCTCAGCCGGCATACTCCCCACCCACCGCAGGCCGCCGGGACCCCTCCCCGGACTCTGACCCAGAAGAGGTCAACCAAGAGCTGGTGCGCCGCATTGGCCACTGGCGCCGGGGCGTCGATCACAGAGATTGACCACATGCCGCTGGTCAGGTGAAGCTCCTCCCGGCATCTTCTCGTCGAGCGCAGCAACTCGCCGGCAGCTCAGCAACGTCATGGTGGTCGAGACGACACCAGGCGCTGGCCCACCGGGTGACCGTTGAGGAGCTCAGCAGCGGTGGATGGGGGGCACATGAAGCTGCTGGTCCTGGGTGGCGGTGTGGCCGGCCTGGCCATGGCCCTGGCCGCCAGCCGCGGCGGCCACCAGGTCGCACTGCTGGAACGCGACACCGACACCCCGGCAGCCGACGCCGCCGAGGTGTTCGAGGGTTGGCAGCGGACCGGCGTCGCGCAGTTCCGCCAACCCCACAACTTCCTCGGCCTGGGTCGGCAGCTGCTGCGCGACCGCGCCCCCGACATCTACCAGGACCTGTTGGGGGCCGGAGCGGTCGAGGTCGAACAGTTCCGCTTCCTGGCCGGGGCCGCGCCGGAGCCTGGGGACGAGGACCTGGCCACCATCGGCTGCCGGCGGCCGGTGTTCGAGGCCGCCCTACGACGGGCGGTCCAGGCCGAGGCGGCGATCGACCTGCGCCCGGGCTGCCGGGTGACCGGCCTGGCCCTGTCGGCCGGCCGCCCCGCCCACGTGGAGGGCGTGGTGCTGGCCGGCGGGGAGCGGCTGGCCGCCGACCTGGTCGTGGACGCCACCGGCCGCAGCAGCCGCACGCCCGCCTGGTTGGCCGAGGCCGGGCTGGGGCCGGTCGCCGAGCGCAGCTCGGGCTGTGGGCTCATCTACTACAGCCGCCACTTCCAGCGCCGCGACGGCATACCAGAGCCACCCTATGCGTCGGTGCTGGCCGGCCCCCGGGGGGATCTCGGCTATGTCGCCTACGCCATCTTCGTCGGTGACAACGGTAGCTTCGCGGTGATCTTCATGGCCCCGCCCTGGGACCGGCCCTTCCGTGACCTGCGGCACCCAGAGGCCTACATGCGGGCGGCCAGGCTGCTGCCCGGGGTGGCGGCCTGGATCGACCCGGACGCCGCCACACCGGCCACCCCGGTGCTGCCATTCGGGCAGGTGACGAACACAGTCCGGAACTATTCAACAGGTGCCGGCCCGGTCGCGCCCGGGCTCCAGCCGATCGGCGACGCCCTGTGCCACACCAACCCGAGCTTCGCCTTCGGCGCCTCCATGGCCCTGCACCAGGCGTTCACCTTGGCCAACCTCTTGGGTGTCGCCGCCGACCATCAGGATCTGGGCAGGCGCTTTGCGGCGGCGGTGGGCGACGACCTGCGCGACCGCTATCGGGCCGTCGCCGCCGAGGACCGGGATCGGGCCCGCTGGTGGGGTGGGGAGCCCATCGATATCACCGACCCGGCGGCCAGCATGGCCCTGTTCCTGCGGGCGGTGGTCTACCGGATGGCCCCGGCGGATCCGCGGCTGCTGCGCGCGGTGGTCCGCCGCGTCGATCTGCTCGACCGGCCCGATCAGCTGGAGCGGGACCAGGAGCTGCATGCGCTGGCCCTGGAGCTGTACCACAGCGCGCCTCGACCGGCTGGTCCCTCCCGAAGCCAGCTGCTGGAGGCGCTGGCCGTCTGAGCGACGGCTGCCGCTATCGACGACTCGCCTGATGCTCACGGATTTGCTCACGGGACCTGCTGAGAGGCGCCGGGCCAACGCGGGACAGGCTAGAACGGCACTTTGGCATCCGTCCTGCTGAGCGGCCATACAGCGCCCGGGATACCACCAGCCAACACAGCGCCTGGGCAATTAGGTCCCGGTCGGCGACTGCTGCGAGCCCTCTCGGCTCTGGGCAACGATGCAGTGGTCACCAGCGGTACGTAGCGGTCAGTGACGGTCACTCCGCGGAGGCCGTTGGGCTGGGTGCCCGTCTCTGACCCGGGGTGGGGGAGGAGGCCGAAACTGCATGGCATGCAAGGGGGTCAGGGGTTCAAATCCCCTCAGCTCCACCAGACACAACGCATCGGCAAGACTCCTACTCAGGGTCGTTTTGCCAGAGATTTGCCAGAGTCTCACCTCCCGTGTCCGACGGAACACTCCGGGCGTTTACCGATTTGACTGTTAGGGAACTTCCGGAACCGGGTTTGGCGGGCGAGTTGGGTCGGGCTGGTCGCGGCGAGCCTGTCAGCCGCTCGGGCGAAGCGGTCGCGGTTGATGTCACGGCCGGGCGGTAGCCTGCGCCACAGCCAGCCACGTGGCAGACCATCGTTGACCGTCGACAATGATGGCGGCACTGATCATGGCCGTTCCCGAGGTCATCCCGATCCACTACGAACCCGACTACCGCACCGACACGATCGGCCGCTATGCGCACGGTCAGTTCCTGGCCTCGATCACGTGGTCGTTCCCTGCAAGATGGCCGAGCTGCTCAACAGCCTCCCTGCGATCGAATATGGCGATATCGCGATCCGTCCGTTCCGACTGGAGGTCGACGGCGTGGCGTTTGGGCTGGTGGTCGGCGGCGAGCAAGAGGAGTTTGAGTGGGCGACCTTGTGGCCCGACGACTTGTTCTTCGCCGAACCGTGGGACGGCAGCTACGACACCTGAGCTAGTTCGTCATTGCTGACGATGCGGTTGATTGCCAACGGCACCTTCGCCATCCTTGGGACACGTCCGCCCGGCAGCACACTGACTACGCCATCGGTCGATGAGATTCACGCTCGGAGTCTCCAATCTATGATGCAGTGTATCGCCTTTCCTGAGCCAGCGGTCCCGCGCGAGACACCTCTCGGTTCGGTCGAGCCAGCCGTCAATTGGTACTTAGAGTCGACCCGAAGGGAAGCAATTGCGGGAAGAGCACAAATTAGCCAGCTCTATACAACTTTTCCAGATCCTTCCGGTCACTTTCTCCAGCGTCTCCGTAGCGCCAATGATGCCGACCACCTAGGAGCCCTCGACGAGTTAACTGTATATGATCGGATGGCGCAAGGCACCGAGTCGTCTCTGAAGAGGGTGGAGAGGGGCCAGATTTTCGTGCGTACACTGAAGACGACTATGTTGCTGGCGTGGAGGGCTTGTCCATCTTTATGAGACAGGCTTGGTCCGGCGAGGAACAGCGCCACGGCAGGTTAAGGGATGAGCTTGATGGTAGGCTGACGTTGAGCAGCCATTACATTAGCAAAGCTGTGGAGCTGGAGTTCATTTTCGCTCCGCGTCCGTCGGACACCCCTCCTAAGCCTACAGATCGCATTGATGCGCTGGGGCCTATGCTAGGAGGCTGGGTCAACTCTGACCTCCGCTTGAGAGATGCGCTTGACGCTAAAGCGGGCAACCGATACGACCTTCGTGACAGGCCGTTCGTGATCCTTATAGGCGTCCACGATGTGTTCTGCAGCCTAGATCAGATCATGGATGCACTTTTTGGCGGAGAGCAGGTTGCCCGTTGCAACCGGCAACGTATCGCGGCGTGGCGACGGCTTCTATGGCAGCTCTCAGCGGTACCCTAATGGTAAGAACCGCCGTGTATCATGTGTATTTGCGCTGCAAGACTGGATGCCCGGAGTCTCCGAGCCTCGATTGCTTCGATTCGACAACCCGTTCAGCGAGATGGAATTTCCGAACGAGGTTCTTCCGGCCGACTACCGCTTTAGCGTCGCTGAGCGAAGCCAACAAGGCATTACTCGTCAATGACCCGAGCGGGGATACCGGCGTCCTCCAGCCAGGTCGCGTAGGTGTGGCGGAAGTCGTGGGCGCCGTGCAGGCCGACCGCCTCCAGCAGGGGATGCTGGGCGGCTGCTCGGAGCATCCATCGGTGGGTCTGGGCGTCGATGGCTGCGGCGCCGGCCGCGGCGAGCTCGGCCAGGGCGCGGTCGACGGTGGCCATCGTGGCGGTGCGGCCCTTAGTCGTCGTTTCGCTCCTGTTGGGCTGTTGGAGCCGATGCTGGCGTCAGCCGGCCTCGCCTGGTTGCCACCGTGAACCAGCTGCCAAGCAAGGGCCGGGTGCTGATCGGCGCGGTCGACTCCGCGCCGGCACGGGAGGTCGGGCACGGCGGACGGCCAGCCTCCTGGGCCGCCGATGGGTGCTCTGGCGTGGCGCGGTTCTCGTTAGCCGGTATCCCAAGATGGCAGCCCGCCGGGAGCACACATGGATGCTCGCCGTGACGACATCCGGCCGTTCCAGCGCGATCCTCCACAGCAAGAAGCGACCGTTGTGCAAGGGGTTCGACATGGTGGCCCGCAACCGCGACGGCGACGACCCCACCCGCCACGACCTGAGCCTGCTGGCCAGCGGCCCTACGGCTGGATCCAGATCGCCAACTTCATCCTGACCGGGCTGCTGGTGATTGCGGTCGCAGCCCTGAGCTACCAGCAGCCACCCGACCGCGGCGCAAGGAGCAACCAATGACCATCCAAGCAGCACCGCCTGCCGCCACGAGCAGGTTGCGGGCCCTGCTGCCGACGCTGCTGGACCTGGTCATCCCTACTGCCGGCTACTTCCTGTTGCACTGGGCAGGGCTGCCTGACGTCTGGGCGCTGACCATCGCCGGCTCGGCCACCGGCGTCAACGCCCTGGTCCACACCATCCGGCGAGGCCGCCTGGACGTCCTTGGCCTGCTGGTCGTCGCCGAGATCGGCGTGTCGGTCGTCCTGCTGGTCGTCACCGCCGATCCCCGGCTGATCCTGGTCCGCCCGGCCGTCTACCTCGCCGTCGCCGGCGTGGTCAACCTTGTCTCCTGCTTCGCCGGCCGGCCGGTCACCTACACCGCATCCACGCCCATGGCGACCAAGGGCGACCCCGAGCGCGCGGTCGCCTACGAGCGCGCCTGGCACCACTCGCCCGAGCTGCGCCGCATCCACCGCCAGCTCACCGCCGGGATCGGGGTGGCGCTGGTGGCCTACGCCGTCATCCGCGTGCTCATCGTCTACTCCTTCCCGACGGGCACCGCGGTGCTGCTTCAAGAGGCCCCCGCGATATTGTTGATCGCCTTGGCGGTGGTGCTGATCCGGCGGCGGGTGCCCCGGCTGCGCCGCATTGTCGACGCCGAACAGGCAGCCCTCGCAGCGGAACCCATGACGACCAACGCCAACGCCGGAACAGCTGGAGCCGAGCACAACCGCCATCGTGGCGATGATGACCTGGGCACAGCCAGCACGGACCAAGTGAGGAACTCACGGGTCTGAGCAGCCAGCAAATCGGAGTAGCACCCACCCCCACTCCTGGCCCGCCTGACTCGTTAGATCCCTACTTGCGCAGGCCCCAAGACGTCGTGTCGCTCCCTCGGAGCGTTCAGAGCCGGTTGAAGCAGACGACGGCACAGGCAAGCAGCACGAACGCGAACCACCGTCCCGCGTCGCGGTCCCATCGCACCTGCAGGCGCCGCCAGCAACTCAACCAGGACAGCGCCCGCTCGACTTTCCACCGATGCCGCCCAAGCCGCGTCGACGACTCCACCTTGCGCCGGGCGATCCGCGCCCTGATCCCACGCCGGCGCAGGTAAGCCCGGTCGGCGTGGACCTTGGCGGGTCGGGTGCGGCGCCGTCTCGACGGGGTGCGGATCGGTGGGATCTCGTCCACGACCGGCTGGAACATGGTGGTGTCGTTGACGTTGGCCGCGGTCACCACCACACTCAGCGGCAGCCCGCCGCCGTCGCAGACCAGGTGGAGCTTGCTTCCAGGCTTGCCACGATCGACTGGATTTGCGCCCACGCTTGGCCCGCACGCTCATGGTGTTCACGCTCCCCCGCGACCAGTCCACCTCGCCGCGCTCACCCAGGCGGTCCAAGACCTGAAGGTGGAGCTGATCGAACACGCCGGCAGCTGGTCGGCTATGCCCTGCCGGCAACGAGGTGGCCTGCCAGCGCGCCCTGGATGGCGCAGCCCAGCTCGCGGAGCGCAGCCAGCAGGAAGGGGACGAGGGGCCGGGCCGCTACTGCACGCCGGCCTATGTCGAGATGCCGCGCGCGGCTACCTGGATTGAACTGGGCCGGCCCGAGCATGCGATCCCCCTGTTTGAGAACAGTCTGGCCAGGCTGCCCTCGGTCCATCGCCGGGACCGCGGCGTCTACCTGGCCCGGCTGGCGTCCGCCTATGCCCTGAGCGGCAGCCCGGACCTCTCGGTCCGTAAGGGCTGGGAGGCGGTCTCGGTGGCGCAGGCCACCGGGTCGCGGCGCATCACCACCGAACTCGGTCAGCTCCGAGCCCGGCTCGCCCCCTGGGAGCGCACGCCGCAGGTCGCCCAGCTCGTCAAGGAACTGCAACCGGCATGATCGAGCGCCCCTTCGTCCTCTGGAAGTGCGCCGCATCGCTAGATGGCCGGATCGTGGCGGCGGACGGGTCCAGCAAGTGGATCACCTCGGCGGAGGCGCGTGCCGACGGGCACCGACTGCGGGGCGAATGTGGCGCGGTGATGGTGGGCTCTGGCACCCAGCGGGCGGACGATCCCCAGCTGGCGGTGCGCGACGCCGAGGCGGTCCGTCAGCCGCTGCGGATCATCGTGGACAGCAACGCCCGCACGCCGGCCTCGGCCCGCGTCTTGGACGATGCAGCGCCAACCCTCATCGCCGTCGCTGACGATGCTGACGCCTCACACCTGGAAGGCCGTGCGGAGGTTCTGCGCCTGCCACGCGTGGATGCCGGCTTGGACCTGGATCTGCTGCTCAAGGCGCTCAGCGAGCGGGGTGTGCGGGCGATCCTGCTCGAAGGTGGTCCGACCCTGGCCGGTTCGTTCCTGGCCGCCGGTCTGATCGACCAGGTGGTGGCCTACATCGCGCCGGTTCTCATTGGCGGCGGGGGTAGGCCAGCGCTGGCTGGGCCCGGCGCCCTCAACATCGCGGACGCCAAGCGCTTCCAACTTGACGACGTGGTGCGCATCGGCCTCGACGTGCGTCTGACCGCAACGCCGTTGAAGTGACATTCATCGGTTGCTGCCCCGATCCACCGCAGATCTGGGCAGCGGGTGAGATCGTTAGAAGTCTCTCCACCACTTCAAGGCCGGCCTGCGGGCGGCCGCCTGCGGCGGCCGTCCTTGGCCGGCATCACTCACTGACGCGGGCTGAACTGACCCCAGTCGATAGAACATAAGTCACGTAGGGGCCTCTGTAGGCATTTTCCCCCAGAAGGCTCAATTATCTATTGTCTTTTCTCTATCAACGGAACACGCTACCCGAGTAGGGCTGGGCCAGAGAACCGCTGCACAGAAAGGGGCATGTCTAAAGGTCTCACGTCATAGCTGACTCACTCGTCGCTGGAGGTTGGAGATGGCCTTTCGTCACATCTTCGCCACCAATGGCGGTCTATAGCGTCGCCTATGATGGCGCATGGAGATGGCTGCTCCGAGGCGGACAAAAGCCTTGAACCGGAACGGCCTACCGTAACTCGATGAAGCAAATCAGGCTAAACAAAAAGCAAAAGCGAACGGGGGGATAGATATGGATCCTCAAGGCTTTTTTCCGCTAATCGTCCGTGGAGGCCAGGGAATCAGCGCCAGACATGACGGGAGCACCTTAACCCTCCAATTTCGTAAATCTCGGGTTGCAGCCGGCGACCCAACGACGTATGGGCGCATGCCATCTGGTTCAGCGGCTTGGGTGGACCGTCCCGTGAACGATGCTGAACCGTCTGTCTTGAAGCAACAAATGAGCCGAACGGAGGCAGAGGACGTTGCTGGAGTGCTGCGCAACAGCGAACGATTCTGGATGTTCTTGTGCAGCAACACGAACTCTGGCTTCTTCCAGGTCTTTCGCTCCGAACAAGCTTTCAAGCGGCAGATAATAGACGACCAGTAGACTGCCACGGTGATTGTCAGCCGCCACAGCCCTGAGCAGCCGAGCCCGCCATGCCGCATATCCAGTTCGCGCGGCCCTGAGGTTCCACAAGGAAGGACGGTGGAGCATCAATGGCTGATCCCAACGACCTCTCCCGCGGAGCAGGCGATCGCTACCGCTCGGCAGTTGAGCTAAGCGTCTCGGACGCACAACAGCGGAGATTTCGCTACCACCTGCTTCGGCTCACGGTTGTTGGTCTTACCAAACAGGACGTAGTGGATCTCGGCGAGCTCGGTCGCCTCGCATTTCAGGAATCGAACGTCACCGAGCAGTCAACCAGGATCAAGGAGCGAGCGGACGCTAGCCCCCTCGCAGTTGCGATCGCCGACATCCTCGAGCGGGCGGCAAGCGGGCGCCCTGGATCGGTCAGCCTCGGATCGGTGCTGTTGGGTGCGGCGCTGGGGGCATACACATCGCTGCACGGCTTTCAGGATGGGCACGAGACGGCCATGGCCATCCTTGGATCCATCGGCGGCGCGGTTGCTGCGTCGACTAGCGCCCTCATCCTCGACAACATCAACCAGCAGGGCACATATGAGTACCTCCGTATGGAGGACTAGGTGAGGGATGCACAGTTGTCCATGATCGGGCCGTTCGTGGATTTCAGTCAACATCCTGGCCTTCGCGCTAGATGAAGGGGGACCACCTCCTCCGTTGGTTCACGCATGTCTCGGCGACCGGCCGCTGGTGCCGACAAGCTCCGCCGCATGGCGCTCGACATCTCGGTGAACGCCGCCTGCTCTTATCTGCTCCCATGCTGCTTGATACTGCAATGCACTGGCCGAACGAGGGTCGAGGACTGCTTGGACAGTCGTTCACTAGACGGCATGCAGGCATTCCCATCCATCCGTGGTGGGACATGGTTGGGACATGGCCCACCGGACAATGACGGCCACACACGGATTCCTACGGCTAGCTCGATCTCTGGCCTGACCTTGGCAGACGCTCAGGACCAGCAGTGCTTAAGGAGCTTGCGGGACCTTCACACGGCAGAGGCCACAGGTTCGAAACCTGTCACGCCCACGAGGGAAAACCCCAGCTCAGGGCGCCTAAGCGAGTCAAGCTGATGGCGCCCTGTTCGTGTCTCAGCGGCCGTGTTCCGTCGCTGTTCCGTCGCGCCACGGAACAACACGTCCAAGCGGTCACGCAGCGCCGCAAGCCTCAGCCTTCGTATGGCGCCTGCTTGCTTCCCTGCACCGGACTGCCGCCATGAGTGAACCCACCACCCAGACAGAGCAGCGCTGGCTCACGCCCGGCGTTCGCGGCATCGGGGCGCGAGCTTCCTGGCCGATCTGGGCCACGAGGTCCCCACCGCCCTGCTGCCCAACCTCCTCACCGCCACCCTCGGCGCCCCGGCCGCCGCCCTCGGGCTGATCGAGGGCATCGCGAACGGCTCCAGGTCGGAGCCTGGACACCGCCGGCACGACCCCCTTGACATATCGACAATCGATGCTATCGTTGCTCGATAGTATCGATCCTCGATAAGGAGGTCTGTTGTGGACCCCAAGCCGCCAACCCGCCTCGCCACCGCCGGCTACCTCGTGGTCACCGCCCTGCTGGTCTTGTTCCTGGCCGGCGGCGTCGTCCTGGTCGCCAGCACCGCCGTCGGGGCGATCCGCGGCGACCACACCATCACCGTGGACCGCGTCATCGTCCCCGAGCACGTCCCCGAGCCCTTCACCGCGCTGCCGGCCAACGTCGAGCCGACCAACGGCTCCATCCCGGTCACCGTCACCATCCACGACGCCCGCCCCGCCCAGCTGTTCCTGCGCCTGGCCATCGACCTGCTTCCCCTGCTGCTGATCCTCGCCGCCCTCTGGCAGCTGTGGGGCCTGCTCCGCTCGGCCCGCCAGGGCGACCCCTTCACCACCGCCAACGTCCGGCGCTTACGCGCGTTCGGCTGGCTGCTACTGCTCGGCTGGCCGCTGGTCGCCTACCTCACCACGAACCTCAAGGCGGCCCTCGCCGACACCGCGCCAGCCGACGTCACGTCGGGCCTGGGACTGTCCCTGCTCGCACCCCCGATCCCTCTGGCGCTGGTCTTCGGCCTGGCGGTCCTGGTCCTGGCCGAGGTGTTCGCCAACGGCCTGCGGCTGCGCGAAGACGTCGAAGGCACCATCTGAGATGCCCCCCGAGCCCTCCGACCACCACATCGTCGTCCACCTCGACCGGCTGCTGGAACAGCGCGGCATGACCCTCACCGAACTCGCCGACAAGGTCGGGGTCACCGTGGTCAACCTCTCGGTCCTCAAGAACGGCCGCGCCCGCGCCATCCGCTTCTCCACCCTGGCCGCCCTCTGCCAGGCCCTCGGCTGCCAACCCGGCGACCTGCTCAGCCACCAGCAATAGCAACTCCACCTACCTGGCCGGCAGCGCCCGGCAAGCATACGAACCCCACAGCGCCCGCCCGGCGGCGTGAGGACGCCGGGCGGCGTCGCCGCCCCAGGTCGCGCCCACGCCGACACCGAACCCAGCGGGACACCGCGCCAAAAGAAGCGAAACGACGTCTAAAGGACGCCAGGTAAGGCACAACAGGGCGAATGCTGCTTGATGCGGCACTTAGATCGCCCGATTGTTCCGGCTCCGCCCGACCGGCATGATTGCAGGCGGCTCGTGAGCTGGGCGTTCAACGGCCTCGCCGTTCCGCCGACGTTCCGTCCTGGAGCTAGGATCAGATGGCAGCTAGCAGACCAAGCCGATGCATCAGCGCTGGTGGACTCGCGTCCAGCATCGCGGCCTAACAGGGCGGTGCCATCGTCTCGGCACCGACAATGCGCTTCCTTTGGGGGGGTTGTCACCCGGACAATCACGCGGCTAGGCGCAAAGCACTTCCAGCCGATCCAAAGTGGCTAGAGTCCAGTCCGCCTTGTTGGTAGCCGCTGGAGCGGCGCGGCAGTTCGTCGGCGTCGTCTGGTTGTGGGCGCCCTTGGCGCTCCCGTCCTCCGTGGCTAGGGACCGGAGCGACCATCTCGGGCACAACAGGCGTATCGTGCTGCAGCCAAGCGATGGCTGCCTTTGGCTTCGTCGAGATCATCGAGGTCATCAACGACGATTCGACAGCACCGCAGGGCGAGCCGATCGAGGGGGCGAGGATGGCGGGCTAGGGCGCATGACTCCTGAGAAGCTGGAGCAGGCCCACGCGCTCCTCAGTCGGGCGCTGAGCGATCCGAGCTGGCGGACCGCCAGTCAGGCCCTCGATGACCTGATGCGCAGGCTATTGGTGGTGCATCGGCTGCTGGTGGCTCAGGAGCGCCTCGCCAAGCGGGAGCGGCGGGCCGATCGGATGCAACGGCAGCAGGCCCACAGGCGTTAGACTTACTTAACCGGTCCAGTAGTGCGGGCGGTTTCCGCTTGGCCCCCCCGGCGGAGCCGCCCGCTCTAGCTTGCAGGCGGCCCATCGCGGTTCGGTGGCCACCCGTGTGATGTAACGCCGGCAGAGTCGGCGGGCGCTCTTGGGTTGCTGGCGTGGTGGCAGCCCAGGCCGGTCACCCGGTCGCGTCTCAGCTTCGGTGGAAAGGAGAGGACGGGCGTAGGTTCCTGATCGAGAGCCAACTCGAGAAGGGAGACCCACCGGTGCCTGATATCGACGAATGCGGCCCCATGGGCCGCCAGAGAGTGGCAATCACCCCCTGCTACCAGGTGGGCGAGGAGGATCAGCACAGCGCGAGCGGTCGCCGGCAGCAATCTGCCAGCACGCCTGCCTCACGAAGCTTGGCGGCTGTTGCGGGGTGTCTGGCTGCGGGGTGACCGATCCGGGCCGAGGGGGACTTCTTGCTTCCATTCGCACTGGGCGACCGAGCACCGCCAGAACCATGAGTCGTCAAGCCTCCTGGATCCTGACCTAAACAGTTCCACAGTCGGCTGCGCACACCGGCCACAGACCGTTGGCGGATGGGCGAACTGGTGGGCATGCTCGTGGCCGAGTAGTTTTCGGGCAAAGTGCTGGCCTTGTTGGACGACCATGACGTCACGAGTCCGGTGGTGGGAGAGCCGGTTGAGGCTTCCTTGGAAGACGACCCGCTCGTCGATGATCACGATCTTCTGGTGCATGTCATGTACGCGCACCACGCGCGGAACCGTCTCGGTTAGGCGTCGCAGCCACGCCTGGGCGGTCGGGTGGCGCATCGTCTGGTCATGGTCACCCCGGACAAAGACGGTCACGTTGACGCCGCGTTGGACCGCATCCCGAAGGAGTGGGAGGACCTCGCCGAGGCGGTTGGTGGTCCAAGGCGCCCAGATCCACACGCTGGATGTCGCCCGGGCGAGGTCATCGCGCAGGGCCTCGTCGAACGAGTGCTCGTCGTGGATGGCGACGACCCGGACGTACGCGGCGAGTACCTGGGCGAGCCGCTGGACCAGTGGATCGGGCTCGACGGCGGGTTGCGCGCCGATGGGGGTCAGCAGTTCCGTGGCTGGAATCAGGCAAGCGTGGCCGTCCTGGAGCATGGCACGGACCGGTGCGAGTCCTGTGCCCTTCGGGGCGGTACGAACCTTTCGGCCACTGCCGATGAGGTAGAGGCGGCGGATCGCGCGGGTGGCGCCGACGTTGAACAGGCGAGCGCCCTGGCGCTGCCAGTCGTCGCCGTCGAGGTGGCCTTGGCTCACCCAGCCGTTGCCGCGGTCGTCCTCGACCAGGTCGAAGATCACTACGGAGAACTCGCGGCCCTGGAATCGGTGGGCCGGGCCAACCTCGGCTCCGAGCTGCTGGGTTGTGCCTTCGGCGTCGTGGAGTGCTTCGAGGGTGGCCTCAACCTGGAGACCATAGGGTGCGATGACGCCAACGGTTTCGCCTTCGCTGAGGTGGTGCTGGGCGAGCACGCGGGCGAGCAGGCTGCCGGCTGGCCACCATCCGTTGGAGGAGCCCGAGCGGCGCACGATGCCGAGGTCGTCCAGATCGTCGGTGTCGATGAGGACGATCTCGGGATCCTCCGGGTTGCGTGGTCGGGGATTGCCCATGCGGAGCGTCCCGGCATAGGGGCCTTGGTTTGCCAGCGTCGTCAGATCTGGGCCAAACCGGTACTGGGTGTCGAGCACGGCGCAGCCGGGATGCCGCCTGGCATGCTGTGCGGTCGTGATGCCGCCGATGCCGAAGCAGTCCTGTAGGAGCCACCGCTGCACGTCTGGCCGGTCCGATCGGCGTAGCTCTTGTGGCAACGCTGGGCCGAGTTGCAGGAAGTCCCCGAGCAGCACAACCGTTTCGCGTGCCTTGGCTGCCGCCAGTAGGACCTCGGGTACGGTGGCAGCGCTCACCTCGTCGATGAGCACGACGTCGTAAGGCCCGGCGGCGACGGCGGGGTGCAGCCGGACCCGGGCGAGCGTCGTGGCGACGAGCTGGGCCTGGCGGATGATCGTGCCTTCGGCGTCGCGGCGGAGCCGTTCCAGCTGGAGCAGCAGCGCTTCGTGCTGCTCCTCCAGCCGTTCCTGCTCCTGCTGGTCATGACGGGCAGCACGCCGCGCCCGCTCCAGCTCGGCGTGTCGTCCGGGCAGCCCAGCGCGGTCAGCGTCGGCGACAAGGCGGCGTTGGGCCGCGCTGGGACGTGGGCCTGATTCGGCGGTGAGTCGGGCGCGTTGTGCGACCTCGAGTCGTTGCTGTGCGCGTTGGAGGCGTTCTTTGACATCGGCCGTCGCCCGCTGTGCGGCGGTGAGCACGTCCTGCCGGCTTTTCACCTCGGCGGCGTCGACGAGGCCTGCGGCACGGCGGTGCTCGGCAATGCGGGACACCAGCCACGTACGCTGTTGGTCAGCCCAGGCGCGAGCCGCCCGGGCGCGCTCGTCGAGCTCGGCGTACTTCCTCTGGGCTATGGTCAGGTCGCGGGACACGCGCGTTCGCTCAGCGAGGCGCTGCAGGCGCTGGAACGAAGACAAGGCCTCCAACGCATCCTGTCGTTGCGCCAGCTTGCGTCCATGCCTGCTCAGCGTTCGCAGCTCATCGTCCACGCGATCGGCCTCAACGTCCACGTCCGCCAGCTGCCGGCCAAGGACAGCGGCTCGCTCCAGGTGCTCGCGAGCCTCGGCGATCTCCTCCCACGAAACCTCCGCATGTTCCAGGTCCTGGGTTGCGGCGGCTGCCAGGCGGGCGACGTCCTCGACTTCCGCGGTCAGCCGGTGGACCTGCTCGGCGGCGGCTGCAATCTGCGCCTCAGCAGCGAGCAGGGCCTTGGCCTCCTCGTAGGCGCGATGGTCATAACCGGCGAGGTCGCGCTCCAACTGCTTGAACTGCTCGGCTCGTTCCTGCATGCCTACCAATGCCCGTTCCACCAAGAGTCGCTGGTCCTCCACTACCTGGCAGTGGACGACGACCAGTCGAGAAAGGCAGACGTCCGGGTCGTTCGCGATCGCCCGGAGATGCGGCGTACCGACACGGACAAGTCGACCAGCTCGATCCTTGCGTTCCTGCATCACCCCAGCCAGGGCGTTGTCGACGGCGATGTTGGTGCTGGACGTCAGAAGGACCCGCTTGCCGCTTGCCAGCAGGTCACTGATGGCGCGGCACAGAACCAGCGTCTTGCCGGTACCCGGCGGGCCCCATACCAGATAGCGCCCCGGTGTTCGGCAGGCGGCGTAGGCCACGCGCAGCGCCTCGTCGCGCCCAGGTAAATGGTGCTCTGGAGGTGGGGGCGGCAGAGATGTGAAGCGGCCCCGGGCCACGGCGTTAGCGTGGCCTGGGTCGGTTAAGGCGTTCAGCCCCTCCTGCAGGTTCCGCAAGAGGAACGAGGGTGCCTGCCGCATGGCCCACAGGTGAAGGTCGGAGCCGGAGACGTGCGCCCCGACCCGCACCCGAAGGCCCTCCCCTTCCTGCACTGTCTGGATGACCCGGTAGCCCGCGTCGAGTTGCGAGCCGTCCGGCCCGGCAAGCCGGAGGTCCTCCAGGTCGTCGGCGTTGAAGGGCTTGCCTCGAAGGTCGACGAGATACCAGCCCCCCGTTCCCTCCGGGCGGGCTGCACCGATGCGTTGTGGCCTCGCTCGTCGCGTCCCGCCGCCTTCTTCTACGGCCAGCCATGCCGATACCGCCTGGATGATCTCGTCTCGCCAGTCCGGCACGCCGCCCCCTCGTCTGCCGAGGAACCTGGGGCCAAGCTCGACATATAGTGTCTTAGGGAATATGAACTCGATCAAGACACAATACGAGGTACTCCAGTTCACGAGCGGCCGGCGACCTCACCACGCGACGCCAATGGCCAGCAACCCGCCAGCAACCACGCCTCACAACGCCACACGCGGCACCGTCTAGCCCACACGCCATCCGCTTGCTGAGCGGCCCAGATGTAGAGGAACAAGTAGATGAGCGGTGGTGCGGGAGTGGCTGCTCGTCAACCGTTACGGCTCCCGAGTCTCACCGCCTGGGTGGATGACATGGCGATGCTAAGCCCTACTTCAGAGCGCTCGGTGAGGTCATGGCCCCTGAGTCGCGCCTCCTGGCACAGGTCTATAGCAGCCATCATGGCAAGCTGGGAGAGACCGCGAGGCGGTGCTCCAGCGGTTCTTCTCGGACTACCTCCCGCAGCGTTTCGGCGTCGGGACGGGATTTGCGCTCCTTGGCGCCGAACAGGTCTCCACCCAGCAGGATGTCGTCATCTACGACCGGCTGAACAATCCCGTGCTCTTCCCCGAGTCGGCTGCGCCGCTGTTCCCGCCGAGCGCCCTGGCGGCTGTCATTGAAGTCAAATCGAAGCTGACACAACCGGAGTTGTGGAAGGCAGTTGCAACGAGCGTCGCGCTGAAAAGGGGGATTCGTGCCTCCTTCGCAGCTCACCCCGCGCCGCCTCGGACAGAGGCGCTGAGTTGCCCTTGGAGCTCACCCGCACCCGCTTGTTGTCCAGCTCCAGGTCCTCGACGTTGATGGACAGCACCTCGCCGGCGCGGGCGGCCGTCTCGTATGGCAGTCGCCACGGCGCCTTCTCCCGCACGCCGACGTCGTCGCGGCGCCACAGCCGCTCCAGCTCCGGCAAGGGGATCGCGTTGGTACGGTCGGCCGGGTCGGGCCGGCGGTCCAGGTCGACGGTGAGGTCGTCGACCAGCCGGCGGCGCCGCCGGCAATATCCGATGAGGGAGCGGCGGGTCGAGGGCGCGAGGTCCGGCTGGGCGAGGAACGTCCCGGTGGCCTCGCCGCGTATCCGGGTGGTGGTGGGAAGGGGGACGACCCGGCCGGACACGGCGGCTCCTCGGCGAAGGTGGCAGGGAATGCGTCGGCTTCGGAGGCTAGCGCGCCGGCCGGACACCAAGGTCACCGGCAGCGGCTGATCGCCGTTGTGGCAGGGAATGGGCCATTCTCCGCCAGACCACATGAGAGGCGCCTCTGCAGGGGGGCCTTGGTTCTCGGGCATTCTGCAACCGGGTGTCAGCCACGGCAGCGTCGAAGCTGTTCGACCTGCCCGGCAACCAGGGCTTTGTGGTGTCCTTTAGTGGTCACCTCTGTGGTCATCTCGCCGACGCCGGCGCGCCAGATACGGCCGCCGTTGATGGGGTACCCCGGCCCGGTCCGCGATCAGGCGACTGGGAGGATGCCCATGGCCAACGTGCGCCAGCCCGTGACCGACGACAGCATCAAGGTCCGCCAACTTACCCACTACCAGTTCAGTTGGGTTGCCGGCGACCCCGGCAAGCCCGGCACCTACACCCTCCAGCTGGTGCTCGACGAGGGCGCCTGGGAGGAGGTCCTCACCCTGGACCCCGACGACGCCGACAACCTCCAGGACCTGCTGGAGGACACCGACACCGTCCACTACGACGTGGAGCGGCGGGTGCTGATGTTCGGGGTCGCCAAGGTCGGCGACTGACCCTCCGATCCCCGCGGCGCCGGCCAGACTGGCCGGCGCCGTTCCCGTGCCACGGCCTCCGCAAGATCCTGGCGCACGTCGACCACGGGGGACCTGTCTCCTAGGCACGGCACTACGAGCGATGGTTCTGTCCCTCGGCTGCCGCGAGCCTTCGGAATGGCATGCAAGGGGTCAGCGGTTCAAATCCCCTCAGCTCCACCCCAGGTCAGACGGCCTCTCCGCCGTCGACCGCCCGCGAATCCCGGCCTTCCCCAGCAGATGCGCAGCGACCGCCAGTGCGCGGCAGTTCCGGGTCACGGCTGACGGCAAGTCGGGTGAGCGTCAAGGCCATGCTCAGCACGGGAGGCGGTCGGGATCCAGTCGATACACCAACTGGCCGCGGCGGTCGGCGACCCAGACCGCGCCGCCGCCAACGGCCAGCTCTCCCAGGGCGGGCCGCAGGGTCATGCCTGAGGGGGTTGCCCCCGGCTGGATGCATTCCAGCGCCCCGCCAACCGTGTCCGGCTCGGTGACTAAGACGGCACCGGCGGCGGCCGCCAGGCCGATCGGGAGGCCGGTGGGGACGACCTCCCGGACACGACCGGTAGGGGGGTCGATCCGGGCCACCGCGCCAGCGATCTCAACAATCGGGTCGGTCCTTGGGCCACCGACCCAGATCGCCCCGCCGCCGACCGCTACCCGCTCGGCGTAGAGGTCGAGCCGAATGGTCCCAAGCAGCCGGTTGGTGGCCGCCTCGATCCGGGCCACGCCCTCGCCGCCGGTAGCGACCCAGACGCTGCGGCTGGCGACCGCGATGGCTGCGGGACTCGCAGGGAGGAGCTGGATCACCGCGACCACGCGGTTGCTGGCCGCATCGATGCGGGCCACCGCACCGCGAGCGGTGGCAACCCATCCGGCACCCGCGCCGACCGCCACCAGCGACGGCAGGAAGCGGCGATCCCCGGCCGCGACCTGGAACGGCAGCGGACCGAGCTTGATCCTGGCCACGACCCGGCCGGTTCCGGGGTCAAGGCGCACCACCTCATCGGAGTCGGGATGGGCCACCCAGATGGTGCCGGCGCCCACCGCCAGGCCGGCCGGATTCGGCCCCCCGGCTGGGAAGCGGGCGACGACGCGGTTGGCGCGCGGATCGACCCGCGCGACCTGGCGGTCTCGCCACGCGCCGACCCACAGGCTGCCGGCGCCGAACACCAGCGGGCCACCGCCATGGCCGACCTCGATCTGGGCGGTCGCCCAGCGATCGGGCGGGGGGAGCTGCTGGGGAGGCGCCGGTGTCGTGGTGGGCGCGGGTGTCGTCGTGGACCGTGACGCCGGCTCTTGGTCTTGGGGGCTGGTGATGCGCCCCACCACGGCGAGCACGGCGACCGCCCCAACCACGGCGGCACCGACTCGCAGCCTGTCACGCTGTGCGGCCATGGGGTCGAACTCGCCGGTTACCAGCCCATAGAGTCATCGGCTGTACGCCATCCCAGAGGCCGAGCGGCCCGTCCTGCTGCCTGCAAGGCCATCCTAACCGCTCGCCCACCCGGGAGCCGGTCGCACGATCAAGCTTGACAACAAGAGAAGCTTCGCGGATCACCTGCCCGGCGCCGTGCCAGGCGGCGTCGGACACTATCGGCCATGGCGACTTGGCCGGCCACCGCGCACGAGCTCATCCAGCTGCAGCAGGCCCTCGGGGAGATCATTCCGGAGCGCTGGCAGCCACCGACGACCCTGCGGCGGATCGGGGCCTGCTTCGTCTGCTTCGAACGGGTCCAAGGAGCTGGCGCCGCCGGCGACGCTGGGTTCGCCGGCGCGGCCGTGACCGATCGCCGCCGCCTGCTGGCCGGGGTGAGCGTTAGCGGGCCTGCTGGTGGGCCGTACCTGCCGGCCCTGCTCGCGCTGCGGGAAGGGTCGTTGCTGGAGCAGGCCGTGCGCGGCCTGCCGCTCGCCCCTGAGGTGCTGGTGGTCAACGCCACCGGCCGTGACCATCCCCGCCGCGCCGGCCTGGCCCTGCACCTTGGGGCCGTGCTTGGGCTGCCCACGGTTGGGGTCACCACCCGGCCGCTGGTCGCCGACGGGTCCTGGCCGGCTGACCAGCGCGGGGCCACGGCACCACTGCTGCTCGGCGGCGAGGTGGTGGGCTGCTGGGTGCGGACCCGGGCGGGGGCCAGGCCGGTGGCCGTGCATGCCGCCTGGCGGACCGACGCCCAGGCTGCGGTCGAGGTCGTGCTGGCCGCGACCCGTCGTGCCCGGACTCCAGAGCCCCTGCGCCGCGCCCGCACCCTGGCCCGAACCCGACGGGCACACAGCCACTGACCGGCTTCGGCGAGCAAGCAACGGTGGCGGCGCCCGAGCGGCAACCGGTACCGGGTCGGCACCACGCGCCGGCGCCGGTTCGCTACCGCGGTGTGGCTACTGGTCGTCGGGCCATGCGGAGCCGGTCGCTCTGCTTGGCACGCAGACGGATCCGTCGTTGCTGACGTTCAAGCTCACGCTCGCCAGCCTCGTCCTCGTCGGCCCAGAGCTGATGCAGGGTCCGGGGCATGTCACCGGCCGTCCCCGGATGGCGCGCCGGCCTGGCCCTTGCCTCGCTCCGGATCGGTCACCAGGTTCTTGGGCTGGCCGTTGCGGGTGCCGAGCTGGTCGTCGCCTCCGTCGCCCTGGTCTGGGAGTGACCGCAGGATGCGAGCGCTGGCGCCGGCCGCGGCGCCAGTCGGCAACATCGCCGCGCCGGCCCCAATCACGCCGGTGGCAACCGCGAACGCCGCCGTCGCGGCCTGCCCATCCAGCACGCCACTCAGCTGGAACAGGGGGATCGAGAGGGCACCGAACGCGATCAGCCCGCTCCCGAGCAACATCTGCCAGCGGATCAACCCGCGGTCGTCGAGGACCTGCTTCTTATCGGTGGCCATGTCGCACCTCCTCGACATGCCGGGCGATGCTTCGTCGCCCGTCCATCCAGAGGATGACGCCACCACCAGCCGCCGGCGGTGCCGGGCGTCACTGAACCACCGTGCTGTCCAGCACCAGCAATGGCCCTTACGCGCTTGGCACGGCAGGCGAAGAATCCTCTGGTCGGCTTCCCGCCAGCCGTTGGACTGACGAACGTAGTGCCTAGAACCGCCGCTTCGATGGGCGCGCCGCTCGAGTGACTTCGCTGGTCCGCGCCGACCCCCTTGCCATCAGCCGCACCCTGGGCAACCTGCTCGACAATGCCACCACCCACTCCCCACCAGCGGCGCCGATTCGGCTGATCGTCGCCCGGGAGGACCGACAGGTGGTGCTGGCCGTCCACGATCAGGGCCCCGGCGTTCCCTCCGACCAGCGCGAACCACGAGGGACGCCCGCTGAGGGCGTCCCCGTGGTTCCAGCTCGTGCGCTCAGCTGACGCAGAGCTCCAGGAGCAGGGTCTCGTCCTGGGGGGCGTCGACCACCAGGGTGGTGATGCCGCTCCCGGTCAGATGGAGCGTCTCGGGCGTGTTGGCGACCGTCATCGTGGCCGAGTCGACAGCGGTCGCGCTGGCGTCGAAAGCGGTGACCGTCGCCGGTCGGGCGAAATGCACAAGGGTGATGTCGACAGCGCTCGCCGGCGCCGCCAGGGTGATCTTGGTCTGGAAGCCCGCGTGCAGACCAGTGAACCCGCCCAGGGTGACGACGTCCGCCGACGCGGCGGGATTCCCGCTGCCGTCGATCACCTGGAACGAGTGCCCGCCGACCGTCCAGGGGTTGGCGTGGGACCCCAGCGGGAAGCCTGTGAAGTCAAGGCACTCGGCCCCGCCGCAGGCGCACACGACCAGGCCCTCCAGCGTCCCCCGGACGCCGGTGTCCTGGAACCCCTCGCTGGGTTCGAACAGGAGCCGGTAGGCGGCCGTCACCTGGCAGCCGGCCAGCCGCCGGTCGTCGGCGCGGACGACCCGCCCACAGAGCCGGCCCTCCATCCAGCCCGGGGCACGGCACTCCTGGCAGGGGTCGAACGGCGGCTGGCGGTGGGTCCCGATGTTGGTCATACCGGCGAGGCGTCCGGCGACCCGGACGCCGTTGCCGGCCCACTGGAACTCGCCGGTGTGCAGGCCGCGTCCCTGCCCGGTGCCGTCGGCCAGGGCGTGGATCAGCCGGCGGACGACCAGGGTGCCGTCGAGCAGCCGGCCGAGCTCGGCGTCGCACGGCTCGTGCGACTGGACGTCCAGCTTGAGCAGGTGGTCGGTCTTGAGGGTGAGGCAGCGTGGCTCCTCACACTCCTGCTGCTCCCGGTCGAGTAGCTTCAGCTCGCCGCGGAGGTTCTTGGAGACAGGCTCCAAGCACACCCGTCGCTCCCATAGCCCGCGGGCGTCCTCCAGACACCCGGATGCGTGATCCGACATGCCGGTCCCCCTTCTGGGACGTGCGGTCGTACGCGTGCCGGTCTACTCGTGGGGGCTCACCTGGTCAGTGCCGCCCGTCACCCGGAAGGCGTGCAGTGGATCACTGGCAGAGTCAGCGACTCCAGGCTCGCAGCACCGCCATGACCACGGCGCGGGCTCCTGAGGGGGTTGACGACCCACATGAGGTCGCCGGCTCGGTGTGGTCGCGCCGTGGCTGCCGTTTCCCCTGCGGTGGCGGTGCGGGTCAACGATCCAAGCAATCCAGTCGACCCGCGCCCCGCCGGCGAGGACCCGACCCGGCCAGGGCATCGCCCTGGATCCGTCTTCCGGCCCTGACCGTCTCGCGCGTCGGCGCCGATGGTCAGCGGCTGATCTCCGCCGCTTCGGCTTCCGGCTGGCCCAGGTCGACGTCGGGTTGGTGGTGGAGGCGGCTGGGCCACCAGATCCGCCGGCCGATGTCGAGGTTGAGCGCGGTGACCAGCACCGAGCGGACCACGAAGGTGTCCAGCAGGACCCCGAAGGCGACCGCGAAGCCGATCTCGGTGATGAACACCAGCGGCAGGGTCCCCAGGGCGGCGAAGGTCCCGGCCAGCACGACCCCGGCCGAGGTGATCACCCCGCCGGTGGCGGCCAGCCCGATCAGCGCCCCCCGCCGGGTGCCGTGGCGCTTGGCCTCCTCGTGGACCCGGGTCATGAGGAAGATGTTGTAGTCGGTGCCCAACGCGACCAGGAACACAAAGGTCCACAGGGGGAACGCCGGGTCCGACCCGGCGAAGCCGAACAGGTGCTCGAAGACCAGGGCGCTGACGCCCAGCGCGGCCGCGAACGACAGCACCACGGTCGCGACCAGCAGCAGCGGGGCCACCACCGCCCGCAGCAGCAGCCCCAGGATGACCAGCACCACCCCCAGGACCAGGGGCACCACCAGGTCGCGGTCGTGGCGGGTGGCCCGCTGGATGTCGAGGTTGACCGCGCTGCCCCCGCCGACCTTGGCGTCGGCGCCAGCGATGGCGTGGACGCTGGCCCGGAGCCGGTCCACGGTGGCATAGCCCGCTTGGCTGTCGGGGGCGCTGGTCAGGGTCCCCTCCAGGTAGGCGAGGCCGTCGTTGACCTGTGGGCGGGTCACGGCCGTGACCCCCGGGGTGGCCGACATCGCCGCCTGTAGCTGCGGCGCGGCCTCGGCGGTGCCGATGACCTGGACCGGGTTGCCGGCGCCGGCCGGGAAGTGGCGAGCCAGCGCCGCCTCCCCCTTGACGGCCTCGGGCTGGGTGCGGAAGGAGTCCCTGCTCTGCAGGCCGTTGGCCTCCAGCCCGCTCACCCCCAACGCCAGCGCCCCCAGCACCAGCGCGGTCACCACCCAGACGACCCGGGGTCGGCGGGCCATCCGGGCGCCGATGCGGGCCCACAGGCCCCGCTCGGTCGGCTCGGCCGACCCCAGGGTGGGCCGCCGCGGCCAGAACACCCAGCGGCCGAAGATGACCAGCAGCGCCGGCAACAGGGTGATCATGGCCACCAGGCCGACCGCGATCCCGATGGCCATCACCGGACCCAGGCTCTTGGTCGAATTGAGCTCGGCCACCAGCAGGCACAGCAGGCTCAAGATCACGGTGGCGGCGCTGGCGATGATGGCCGGGGCGGCCCGGCCCAGCGCGGTCGCCATCGCCTGGTGCCGGTCGGGGTGGCGGCGCAGCTCCTCGCGGTAGCGGGCGGTCAACAACAACGCATAGTCGGTCCCGGCCCCAAACACCAGCACGGTCAAGATGAACGCGGTCTGGGCATTGACGGTCAGCCCGGCGTCCCGGGCCAGCAGGTAGATCACTGCCTGGGCGGCCGTCAGGGCCACGAACACCGTCGACAGCGGCAGCAGCCACAGCACCGGGCTGCGGTAGGTCAACAACAAGATGACGATCACGATGGCCGCGGTGATGTACAGCAGCCGAGCGTCAAAGCCGGAGAACACCTCGCTGAAGTCGGCGAAGTAGCCGGCCGGGCCGGTCACATAGGCCCCAAGCCCCCCGGCGTCGGCCTGGGCGATCGCGCGCAGCTCCTGGATCCTGGGGGCCAGCTCCTCCCAGCCGTTCCCCTCCTCGGCCACCCTGACCGGCACCACGACCTGCAACGCCCGGCCGTCCTCGGCCGGGAACGGGCCGAGGACCTCGCCGGCGACATCCTTGACGCCGGCGAAGGCCTTGACGTCGGCGGTGGCCTTGGCCTGGTCGGCCGCAGTCACGGGGCCGCCGGGGCGCTCATAGACGACCAGGGCCGGGAACACGTCGCTGGGCGCGAACCGCTTGGCCAGCTCGACCACCTGGGTCGACTCGGCGTTGTTGGGCAGCCACGAGGAGGCGTCGTTCTCCTGGGCGCTGTTGAGCCTGGCCGACAGCGGCCCCGCAACCGCCACCACCACCACCCAGAACCCCAAGACCACCCACTTGGTCACGCGTCCACACGGAAGACCGGCGATCCCTCGCGCTCTGCTCATGACACCCCCAGCCGCCAGAACCACACCGCCGACCACCATCCACCGTGGCCCTCAGCAGGTCAACCGAAATCCTGATGACAGCTATATCGCGGTCCCCCGACAGCCGCTGGCCCCGCAGTGGCGGCGCGGCCTACCCAGAGGCGGCACGGCCCGATGTCCACTGTGTCGCAGACTTCGACCCGGTGTAGGTCCCGTTATCGCTGGGAAGGCTGTTTACCCGGCCGTCCTCGGCCGGGGCGTCGCCGCTGTCAAGAGCGCGGGCCGTGCCGTGGAGAAGATCGAGCGCCATGATCCCTCGAACCGCGTTGGAGGTCCTCACGTGAGGGGCCGGGAATGAGGATGGCAGGTGCGGCAATGACCGAGATTTGGGTCGGGATCCTGCTGATCCTGGGAATCGCCTTCCTCCTGCTCGGCTTCGTGGGCCTGATCGTGTTCGTCGTGTGCAAAGGGTCGGAGTGGTGGCTGGATCGACGCCAGGCACGGCGCTTCGCCCAGGCTGTGGCCCGTGGCGAGTTCGAGAAGGCCGAAACCACCGCACAGAGAGCCTTCCAACCAGCAGGCAAGACCGATCTCGCCATATGACCTGAGCGCGCGAGGCGATCCGCCTCGGCGGTGCTCGCTCAAGGTCGGAGGCGGGTGGTGGCGTCGGCCGCTGCGGGTCAGGTGTGCGGTCGACGGGCGGGCTGCCGCTCGGATGCCATCAAGCTCCGCAACCCTCGATGCTCTGCCGGTGCATCTGACGCCGGGCCTGTGTCGAAGATCACCTCCGGCCGGTGACCGCTGGCACAGACGACAGCCGGGGCCGAAGACTAGGTTCACCCCAGTCCTCCCGAGAGGTTCCAGCGCAGACACACGATGAGCCCGCCGGAACCGCCCAGGGGGGACGGGACACGGCGGAAGGATCGGTGTTCGGGGGGGATCCGGCGACCTCGGGGGGTGGTCGCCGAGAACCGGGGGGTCCGGTCTGGCCGCTGGAGGTGCCGCTCAGGGGCGCGGTCGCCCACCGCCTGCGACCCGTCGGCATCTCTGCCCAGGCCCGCTCCGTCACGGCCGGAGCGGGCCTGGCCTTTCCCGTACCCGGCACGCGCATTGGCCGGCCTCCCCGAGCCAGCACCCTCGCGCACCCTCGATCGGTCAGGGGCAAGCTCGCTGCGCTCATCCCTTCGGGACCCTTGAGGGTGGGGCGGTGGTGCGCACGGGGTCGTCGAGGGCCAGGGCGAGCTGCCGGCTGGCCAGCCGGGCTGTGCTCGATCGTCATGTGGTGGTGTCTTGTGGCGTGGTCAGGCCTTTTCGGATGAGCCAGCGCTGCAGGCCGCCGAGGGTGCGGTCCTTGAGGACCAGCTTGCGGCCGTTGCCCGTGACCTGCTGGGTCGGCCGGTAATCCAGCGGTAGGCGCCAGAAGTCCTCGACCACCTTGCCGTCCGGGCCCAGCACCTGATCCAGGGTGCTCCACACGGTGCCGTCAGGGCGGACTTCGTAGCGGGTGACCAAGGTGCAGCCATACAGCCAGTCCGGCTGCTTGTCACGCCAGCGGTGCCCAAGGGTGATGGTCGGCGCCTGGTCAGGCTTCACCGGCTTCGGCTTGGCCGTGGCCGGGTGCTTGGTCCTGGTCTTCGCCTGGGGCTTGGTCGGGGCGCCCTTGCGGGTGGCCAGCCATGCCGACACGGCCCCAGGCGTTGCCCGGAGCCGGGCCGCGAGGGCGTCGACGTCGGCATCGGCCCTGATCCTGAGGCCGGCTTGCTTCACCCGAGCGGCGACCGTTTCGGCCTTGGTCGTGGGCCGACCGCTGAAGCTCACGCCATGCCCGCTCGCCTGGACCTTGGTCGGCCGCGGAGGCTTGGCGGGCCGTGCCGGCGTCGCCGGCGTGGTCGCGGCCCGACCGGTGCCCGACGGCTTCGCCGTCGCCTGGTCGACAGCTTTCGCCGATGCCGGGGTCAGGTCGTCGCGACCGGCTGCCCGGTCCTTGGCTTCCTGGTCGGCGTTGACTTGCCGGGCGATCTCATCGAAGGGGTTCGGCTTGGCCATGGTCGCCTTGGCTGCCGATCCCCGGCCCTGCCTGGCCTTCCCGCCGGACGCCGGTTGGGTGCCCTTGGACCTACCAGCGGGCCTTCTGGGCGCCCTGGCGGGTGTTGCTGTGGTGGCCGTCTGTCGTGGTCTTGCCATGCTGGGAACCCCCAATGCCTGCCTCCAGGGCAGGCTTGTCGTACCGCCATGGCTGTAGGAGACCACGGGCAGCCAACAACCCCACCTGCGTGTCCACGTTGCCCTTTCAACGTCCTTCCCGCTGCGTTGACAACGGTCAGGCGGCCGGGTGGAGGCTGATCCAGGCGGTCGTCTGCCAGCTGGACCTGCTCGCCCTGCATGGGCTGTTGGAACTGCTGGTGCCGGTCCGGCTTTGCAGCTCGGCCAGCCGGCGGGCCAGAGGTCGGTAGGTGCGCCGCACGGCATCGGGCCCGCTCAAGGTCGGCCTGCAGGCGCATCAGCCGCCGATACAGCTCCTCGGCGACGGGATCGGCGATGATCGCCCGCTCCAAGGCCTCCACGGCACCGGGGAGGTCATCGGCGGCCTGGCGCAGCTCGGCCAGGCGGGCCAGGGCGTCGACCGCCCAACGGCGGGTGTCTTCGCGTGGTCCCTCCACCCACCCATAGGCAACGCCGTCCAACAGCGCGCCGCCGTAGGCCTCCCCGGCTTGCGCCAGCGCGGCGGACGCCAACGGACCGCCACCACCCTGTGCTTCTTGCGGTCAGGCGGGGGAGTGGCGTCCACGCTGAGATCGATCTCCCACCAGCCAACGACGTGAGTGGCCGTCGGGAGTCCGACGGTGGCACTAGCTGGCCCGGCGAACGGTCCAGGTCGATTCGTGAGCGGAAGCCGCCGGGTCGGTGAGGAAGCCGGCGACGATGCGCGCGAAGCGCCTGGGTTGCTCCCAGTAGGGGAGATGCCCTGCTCCGTCGAGCAGCTCCATCCGTGCGTTCGGGAGCAGGTGGGCCAGCACGTCGGCGTTGCCGGGGTCCACGACCCGGTCGGCCGTGCCCTGCACGATCAGGGTTGGCTGGGTGATGTCGCGTTGCCGGCCGAGCGGGTTGAAGAGCATCCCGGCGGCCATCTGGGCCCGCCAGGCCGCCTCGGACTGGGGATGAGCGAGCTTGGCGGCCGCCAGGCGCCGGGCGATCTCGGGTCGGCGGCGCAGCGTGGATGGCCCGAGCGCGTTGTTGACGAACTGCCGCAGTCTGGCCTTGTCGGTCAGGAACGGCGCGGTGGCGAGCAGGTAGGTGGTGCCCAGGGGCATGGGGCGGCTGCGCGGCCCGCCTGGGACGGTTGCCACCAGCACCAGCCGGTCCACCCGCTCGGGGTGGGCCAGGGCCAGCTCCTGGGCGATCATGCCGCCGAGGCTGGTCCCGAGGATGCTGGCCTGCTGGATGCCGGCGTGGTCCAGGACGGCCAGGACGTCCTGGACCATGGCGCGGGTAGTGAAGGGTCCCGGCGGGGCGTCGGAGGCGCCGATGCCGCGGTTGTCGATGGTGATGATCTGGCAGCGGCGGGCCAGCCGGTCGGCCACCGGCTCCCAGCCCCAGCGCCCAATCCCGACACCCTGGACCAGCACCAGCGGCCGGCCGCGACCGCGGACGTCGTAGGCGATGCGCACCGGGCCGTTGCGGGCGAGCTGGGTCGAGCGCACACGGGGCGCCGCCGCCCACCGCCAGGGGACGGCGGTGGCGGTTCGCGCGATCGCGCGGCCGGCTTGCCGCAGCATCGCCCGGAGGCGGCTGGGCCGGAGAGGCGTGGTCATGTCGATCCTTGTGGCTTGGCGTCTTGGTTAGCGGGAATGCCGAAGCGGCCCGACCCGCGAGTGATGCGCGGAGCCGGGCCGCCGCGGTCGTCGGTTGAGCCGGAGTTACTTCGCCTGCTGGCGGAGGGCGGTGATCAGCTCGTCCTTGGCCATGGTCGAGCGGCCCTCGATGTCCAGCTCCCGGGCCCGCTCCCGCAGCTCTTCAAGGCTGCGCTCCTCGTAGCTGCGCCGGTCCGCCGGGCGGGCCTGCTTGGGCGCCTCGCGCTTGGCCGATCCTGACTTGCGCTGGTTGCGTAGGGCGGCGATCAGCTCGTCCTTGCTCATCGCCGAGCGGCCCTCGATCTCCAGCTCGGCCGCCCGCTCGCGGAGCTCCTCGACGCTGCGCTCCTCGTAGGTGCGCCCGTCGGGCCGGCGGTCCTGGTTGGGCGACGCAGCCTTGGGCGCGTCCTCCTGGCCGGCCTGCGGCTGCTCAGCACGCTCTTGGTCGCGGCTCAGGTCACCCTCGACCTGCTGGACAGACTCACGCACGGTGCCCTGGACGGTCTTCACCGTGGTGTCTGCGGCCCCCACGGCGGTGTCGATGGTCTCTACCACCGTGTCGACCGCGGTGTCGACCTGGTGGGTGGCGACGCCGGCCAGAGTGCGCGCGAGCTGGTGTTGGGCGGCCAGGGTCTGCTCGGCGACGTCGAAGGCGCGGTCGACGGCGTCGGCGAGGTCGATGCGGGCGACGGGCGGCCGGAAATCGCGGGTCAGCTGCTGGCCGATGTCGCTCCAGACGCGGAGCAGGTCGATGACGGCCGCTTGACTCTCACGGACGGCGCTGAGGAACGAACCTTGGGGATGGTTGTCCCGCTGGGTGGTGGGCATGGACGCTTCCTTTCAATCGAGCATCGTTGAGCTATGCAAAGTATAGTAAGCACACGCGTAGTTCAGCAAGCAGCGGCGCCAGGGCCTCGCTTCTTCCTCAGTCAGGACTCCACCAGGTGGGCCCGCATGCGGGCCAGAGCCCGGCGCTGCAGGCGCGAGACATGCATCTGGGAAAAGCCGACCCGGGCCGCGATCTCGTACTGGTCCAGCTCCTGGAAGAACCGCAGGACGATGACCTCGCGCTCCAGCGCCGGCAGCCCGGCCACCAGGCCAGGCAGGGTCAACAGGTCCTCGGGCTCCTCGCCGGCTCCAGGCGCGGCCACCAGCTCACCCAGGCAGAGGTCGGCTTCCCCGCCGACCGGCTGGTCCAGTGACAGCTCCTTTCGGCTGGACACCACGGCCACCGCCTCCAGGACCTCCTCCTCGCCCAAATCAAGCTGCTCGGCCAGCTCGGCCATGGTGGGGGAACGGCCGAGACGCTGGTGCAGCTCGTCCGCTGCCCGGGCCAGCCGTAGGGCTTGCTCCTTGAGCGGGCGCGGCACCTGCACACGCCAGCTGGTATCCCGCAGATAACGTTTGAGCTCCCCGACCACACAGGCCACGGCGTAGGGGACAAACGGGGTGCCCCGCTCGGGGTCGTAGCGATCGATGGCCGCGATCAGCCCGGCCCGGGCCGTCTGGGTGAGATCCTCAGGAGAGGTCCCGCGGCTGTTGCGGAACCGGCCGGCCAACCGGTCGGCCAGGCCGAGGTAGGCCAGGATGATCCGCTCCCGCAGCTGGGGATCGCGACTCCTGGCGTAGGCCTGCAGCCATCCCTCGACCTCGGTCGCGGCCTCCCGGTCGCCGGGGCGGACGTCAAGGACGGCATGGTCAGGAAACAGTGGGATGGTGGTGGACACCCGGTACCCCGTTGGACTGGTCGTCCACGAGGGCTAGGTGGACAGACAGCATTAACAGCTAAGTACCAGCAGCCTCCCCGGTGGTGATCATCTGCAAACCTGCCGGACGGACCTGGTTCGAGGTCTTCCTGCCGCGCCGGCCCAATGGTCCACCGGTTGGGTCCGCGGCAAGCAGGTGCGGCCTCGGCCCATGGACAACGGGGCTATCACTCACCTAGGCGGGAGCCTGCTGCGGACGAGGGGAGATGGGTCCAGTGGGACGGTCTCGCTGCTCCGCCTTGGGTAGAGCGAAGCGCTTGAGGGTGAGGGCGTTGACGGCCACGATCAGGCTGGAGCCGGACATGGACAGGGCGGCGATCTCGGGCCGGAGGACCAGGCCGAAGGCGGGCTCGAAGACGCCGGCGGCGATCGGGAGGGCGACGGCGTTGTAGCCGATCGCCCAGCCGAGGTTCTGGCGCATCTTGCGCAGGGTGCCCCGCCCGATCTGCAGGGCGGTGGGGACGTCCAGGGGGTCCGAGCGCATCAGGACCACGTCGGCGGTCTCGATGGCCACGTCGGTGCCGGCGCCGATGGCGATGCCCAGGTCGGCCTGAGCCAGGGCGGGGGCGTCATTGACGCCGTCGCCGACCATGGCGACCTTGCGGCCCTGCCGCTGGAGCTGGGCCACCTTGGCCGCCTTGTCACCCGGCAGGACCTCGGCGATCACCTGGTCGATACCGAGCTCGCCGGCGATTCGCTCGGCGGTGGCCCGGTTGTCACCGGTCAGCATCACGACCTGGACCTCGGCGTCGTGGAGGGCCTGGACGGCGGCGACCGAGGTCTCGCGGGGAGCGTCGGCGATGGCGAAGAGGCCCAGGGGACGGCCGTCGGTGGCGGCCATGACCACCGTGCGCCCGCCGCTGGCCAGCTGTTCCCGGCGGGTGGCGAGGGGACCCAGGTCGACCTGCTCGCGCTCCATGAGCCGGCGGTTGCCGACCGAGACCCGGCGGCCCCCGACGGTGGCCACCGCCCCGTGGCCGGGGAGGTTCTCGAAGCCGTCGGCGGCCAGGGAATCCACCCTGGCCTGGGTGGCGCGCCGGACGATCGCCTCGGCCAGGGGATGCTCGGAGTTCCGCTCGACCGCGGCCACCAGCCGCAGCAGCTCGGCCTCGGTGGCCCCGTCGGCAGGGACGACGTCGGTGACCTCGGGTTCTCCCTTGGTGAGGGTGCCGGTCTTGTCCATCACCACCGTGTCGATCCGGGCGGCCGTCTCCAGGGCGATGGCGTGCTTGAACAGCACGCCGCA
>Ga0081538_10000794_pt1 | contig 34312 bp, 38 predicted proteins | sample TabmetS5T2R1_FD_71022 | JGI IMG/M metagenome (GOLD analysis project Ga0081538, IMG submission 71022) | Tabebuia heterophylla rhizosphere microbial communities from the University of Puerto Rico - S5T2R1 | ecosystem: Host-associated > Plants > Roots > Rhizosphere ...
TCGGATCGTCGACGACCACGTCGGGCACCTCGACGCGCGCGATGCGCTCCTGGCGCAGACGCGTCATGTGGTCGTGGTTATCGGGCTGGTAGGAGATGTTGCCGGTCACGTCCTCCTTCTCGAGCCCGCCGATGCGGTGACGCAGGCCCGGTGTGCCGGGCACCGCCCAGGGCCGCGCGAGCCGCTCGTCGCGCAGGTAGGGCATGAAGCGGTCGCCGTCGTTCGGCGCGGTCGCGAAGCGCGGGTCGATCTCGGGCAAGGCGTCGACGTCCGGAAGCTTCCAGGGCTCGGACGAGTTGGCGAGGAAGGTGTCGCTCAAGAGGATCACCGGCGTGCGGTGAGTGACCGCGATGCGCGCTGCCTCGATCGCCGCGTCGAAGCAGTCGGAAGGCGTGCAGGCCGCGACCACCGGCAGCGGCGACTCGCCGTGGCGGCCGTAGAGGGCCATCAGCAGGTCGGCAGCCTCGGTCTTCGTGGGCATGCCCGTCGAGGGACCGGCCCGCTGGATGTCGACGATCACCAGCGGCAGCTCCATCGCAACCGCGAGCCCGATGGTCTCCGCCTTCAGGTCCATGCCGGGACCGCTCGTCGCGGTGACCCCGAGGCGGCCCGAGAACGCCGCGCCGAGCGCCATGTTGGCCGCCGCGATCTCGTCCTCGGCCTGGATCGTGTGCACGCCGAAGCGGCGGTGACGCGAGAGCGCATGCAGCAGCTCCGACGCCGGGGTGATCGGATAAGAGGCAAGGAAGAGGCCGAGACCCGAGCGGACGCTGGCGGCGATCAGCCCATAAGCGAGTGCCTGCGTCCCGTTGACGTTGCGGTACGTGCCGGGCGGCGCCGGCGCGGGCTCGACCTCGTAATGGACGGCGAACAGCTCGGCCGTCTCGCCGAAGTTGTAGCCGGCCCGGAAGGCGGCCAGATTCGCGTCGCGGACGGACTCGCGGTCGGCGAACTTCTTCTCGATCCAGTCGGTCGACGGCTGCGTCGGGCGCCCGTACATCCAGGAGACGAGACCGAGCGCGAAGAGGTTCTTGCAGCGGGCGGCGTCGCGCGGGGTGATGCCCTCGATGTGCTCGGTGGCGCGCACCGTCATCGAGGTCATCGGCACGGAGAAGACCTGGTAGTCGTCGAGCGAGTCGTCCTCGAGCGGGTTCGACTCGTAGCCCGCCTTCTTCAGGTTGTGCGCGCTGAAGCCGTCCTCGTTGACGATCAGCGTGCCGCCCTTCTCGAGGGCCGTCAGCTGCGTGATCAGCGCCGCCGGATTCATCGCCACGAGCACGTTCGGGTGGTCCCCCGGCGTGAGGATGTCTCGCGAGGCGAAGTGGATCTGGAAGGCCGAGACGCCGTGCGGGGTTCCAGCCGGCGCGCGAATCTCGGCAGGGAAGTCCGGGAGCGTGGCGAGATCGTTTCCGACCACCGCCGTGGCATCCGTAAAGCGGCTGCCGGTCAGCTGCATGCCGTCGCCGGAGTCCCCTGCGAAGCGAACGACGACGCGGTCCTTCTTCTCGAGCGTCTTGTTGTCCATGTACCCGGCGCAAACCCACGCCGGCTCTACGAGTGTAGCCGGGCTAGCGGCGCGGCTCGGCGTCGGCGCGGAGGCCTCCTTGGGCGATCTCCGAAAGGCCCCGCAGCAGGGCGGCCAGCCCCAGTTCGAAGCTGTCCTCGGGTCCGGCGTCGGCCGCCTCGGTGGCGGCCATCGCGAGGCTCGGGTAGGCGCCGCTTCCGACCAGCTCCCGCTGCCGTGCCGCCTCGCCGGGCTCGCCCGCGTCCGCGCCGAGGCCCAGCTCGTCCAGGGCGTGGCCGACCACGAAGCAGGAGAGTGCATGCACGGCGAGCAGCGCCCGGGGCGGGTCGACCCCGGCGTCGAGCAGGATCTCGACCGCCCGGTCGAGAACGGCGAGCGCCGGCGGCGTGACGTCGGTGCGTGTGGCCACCACTGGGAGCGCGTTCGGGTGCGCGCGGAGCGCGTCGCGATAGCGGCGCGCGAGTGCGGCCAGCCGTTCGGTCCAGTCGAGGGCCGGCTCCGTCGTCAGCCGGACCTGAGCCAGAACGGCCTCGACGACCCCGTCCAACACGGCAGCCTTGTTCGGCAGGTGGTGATAGACGGCCATCGGGTCGACGCCGAGCTCGCGCCCGAGCGCGCGCATCGTGAGCGCGTCGAGCCCGTTGCGGTCCACGATCGCGAGCGCAGCGCCGATCACCCGCTCGCGCGTCAGCGCGTTGCGGCGAGGCGTCATCCGGGGCTCCCAATCACAAGGCGCATCCGGGAGAAGTCGAGCGTCAGCGCTCCACCGGCCTTGAAGAAGGCGTGCGAGATCAGCCCGCCGACCTCGAAGCCGAGCCGCTCGCCGAGGATCGAGGGCGGCTTGGCAAGCACAGTCCCAGGCACGTCGCGCCGGGTTACCGCGCTCTCGCCGTCGCCCAGGGTCACGCTCTCGATCAGCACGTCCGTCTCCGTCGCGAGACCGCCGCCGCCCGGGCCCTCGCGCGCCTGCGACCAGTCGACCGGCACGCCCGCCGCGCGCAGCGTGGCCTCGCGGGCGAGGAAACCGCTCGCCGCCAGGCCCGTGTCCACCCAGAAGAGCGTCGGCGGCTGGCCGCCCAGGCGCCCGCGGGCGAGGATCAGGTGCAGCTCCGCAAGCCAGAAGGAGATCCCCTCGTTCGGCTCCGGCGACGAGTCCTCGCGGCGGAGTATCAGTGCGCCGCCCCGATAGTCGATCGTGACGAGGAAGTGCATGAGGAAGCGGGTCCCGACGATGCCCCGGACGTCGAGCCCGAAGAAGTCGCGCAGCGGTCCGAGGTCGAGCGTGTGGACCGGTACCGCCTCCACCCGGAGCCCACCCGCCTCGACGCTGTCGACCCGGCCGAGTCCGGTGCGGGCGCGCCGGCGGCCGGCGTATTCGGCCTTCATCGCCGCGACGAGGCGCGCGCCCGCGCTCGCCGCGAGCCGCTCGTCGACGATGAGCTCCGCGCCGCCCGTGTCGACGAGGAACAGCGCCGGCGCGCCGCCGTTGACCGACAGCTCGACCGCCGGCAGCGGGTCGACCGCCGCCAGCTCGAGCCGCGTGCAGTCCGGCCCCGCGACCCGGTAGGGCGGCTCGTCGCCGAAGTCGGCGAGCTGGCGCGCGATGGCGGCAAGCGACGCCAACGGGCCCAGTGGGACGGGGCCGGCCGCGCCGGCGAGCTCGCGGGCCGCCTCGGGGAAGCGGTCGCGCCGGTAGTGCGCCATCGCGAGCAGCGAGCGCAGACGAATCGCAAGCGGCCAGCGGCGGCGGGCTGCCGAGCTGCGCTCGAGCGCCTCGGTCAGCTGGCGGATCGCATCGTCGGGGCGGTTCTCGTACAGCGCGAGCTCACCGAGCCGGGCGAGCAGGGTTGGGTCGTCGGGCCGCTCGCGCTGGGCCTCCTCGCAGAGGGCGCGTGCCTCCGCGAAGCGACCGGCGCGGAAGAGGAGATCGGTGTCGCGAGCTGGTTCTACGCTGTAGAACTCTACATCGTAGAGCTAGCCCGGCAAGCGTCTTACCGCCGGTGGAAGCCAGCTGCCGCGCAGAACACTGCGACGCGGCTCGTAGAGCCGCATCCCAAGCCGGAAGCGGCCCGCCGGCGCCGGCAGCCAGTTGGCCCGGGCGGCGCCGCGCGGCGGGCGCCGCTGGATGTGGATCGTGAGCGAGCCGTCGCTTCCGCGGCGCAGGCCGGGAGTGCGATCGCCTACGGAGTAGCGGCGGCTCGGATGGTCGAACAGGTACAGGTCGTCGAGATACATCGTCAGCGACCAGAAGGCGTCGACCGGCGGCAGCTCGCCGCGCTCGAAACGGACTCTGTAGCGGTGGCGGCCGCTTAGCGCACGTCCGCGTGAGTCGGTGATCGCGATCGGATACACCGTTTCGGGCGGGGTGTTGGCGCCCAGGCCCACCAGCGCGATGATCGCGCGTCCGAGCCAGTGGCGTCCGTAGTTTCCGACGTAGCCGCGCGGGACGAGCCAGCCGTTGTTGAGCCCGCGGCTGATGCGGTTCGCGAGTGCCTCAGCGCGGCGAACGATCCGGTTCCCCGCCTGGGCGGCGGCCGCGAGCAGTCCGTCGGCCTCCGGTCCGGGGGCGCGCCCCGGGCCGATGCCCGCGGCCGCGAAGGCGCGCAGCGCGCAGGCGTCGCCCGGCGGGGGCGGGCTCTCGGCAAGGGCGACGGCAAGCGCGTCGTAGAACGCGCGCCCGGTTGGGATCGGCAGCGGCGGGCTCGGCGGGAAGGCGGGCAGCAAGAGCGACTCCTGGCGGGCGCCGGCCGCCCACGAGGCGAGCCCGGTTACGCGGTAGCGGCTCATCACCAGCCTGGCGGCGGGCAGGTCGGCCTCGCTCCTCACGAGCGTTCGGCCCAGCAGCCAGACGAGGTTCGTCGGGCTGTCGATTCGCTTCACGCCCGCCGGCAGCGGACCGGCGTAACCGGGCGGGACGAGGGCATAGGAGCCGGACTGGGTCCCGGTCGTGCGCCGGCCGACGTAGGCGAACGTGTTCGAGTAGGCGTCGAGCAGTTGAATCACGTAGTAGCGCCCGCCCGTGTCCGGCGCGTCGATCACGAGCGGACCAGCCGCGAGATTCAGCCGCCCGACCGTGTAGGTGGTGTCGACGTTCGGGAACACGATCGTGCGAACGGCCGGGTCGACGAGGGTGCCGATGCTCACGACCTGGTTCTCCGGGAAGCGCTGCACGGTCTGGCGCACCGCCACCGGGGCCAGCCCGTAGACATAGGCGGCCACGGCGGCGGAGAACTCCTGGCGCTCGGTGCGCGAGCCGCCGATGCCTCGCTCCACCCTTGCGAGGGCGCCCGTATAGAAGCTCCGCAGCGGCTCGTCGCCCTTGCCGAGGGCGCACGGCGGGATGCTGGGCCGCTGCGCCTGGGCGGGCGCCGCAGCCGCGGCCGCAAGCGGAGCGAGCACTGCGATCAGGGCTGCGAAGCGGCGCATCCGGGCCGGCAGCCTAGCCTTCGCATTCAGCCGTCGGGCGGCACGTCGGGGGGCGCTCTCGGCTAGAGTGCCGCGCCCCCGATGCCCCGGTCGGGAAACGAATGATCGTCTCCGTACCCAAGGAAACCGCCCCCGGCGAGACTCGCGTTGCCCTCGTCCCCGAGGTCGCGGACCGGCTCGTCAAGTCCGGCGTCGATGTGACCGTCGAGGCCGGCGCGGGCGCTGCTGCGCACCATCCGGACTCGGAGTATGTCGAGGCCGGCGCGCAGGTTGGGGACGGCTGGTCGGGCGAGGTGGTCGCCAAGGTCGCTCCGCCGAGCAACGACGAGCTCGGCCGGCTCGGGCGCGGCTCCGTGCTGATCGGCTTCCTGCAGCCGCTCACGGCCGGCGAGAGCGTGCGCGCGCTGGCCGAGGCGGGCGTGACGAGCTTCGCGATGGAGGCGATCCCGCGGATCACGCGCGCGCAGTCGATGGACGCGCTGTCCTCGCAGGCCACCGTTTCGGGCTACCGCGCGGCGCTGATCGCGGCCCAGCAGCTGCCGCGCTTCTTCCCCATGCTTACCACCGCGGCGGGCACCGTCCGGCCGGCCAAGGTGCTGGTGCTGGGCGCGGGCGTGGCGGGCCTGCAGGCGATCGCGACCGCGCGCCGGCTCGGCGCGGTCGTCCAGGCGTTCGACGTTCGCTCGGCCGTCAAGGAGCAGATCGAGTCGCTCGGCGCCCGCTTCCTCGAGCTCGACATGGGACTCGAGGACGCCGAGGCCGCGGGTGGCTACGCGCGCCAGCTGACCGACGAGGAGCAGGCGAAGCAACGCGACCTGCTCGCGGTCGAGATCGGCAAAATGGACGCGGTCATCTCGACCGCCGCCGTGCCGGGCCGGCCCGCGCCGCTGCTCGTGACCGAGGCCGCGGTGATGAACATGAGCCCCGGGTCGGTGATCGTCGACCTGGCTGCCGAGACGGGCGGCAATTGCGAGCTGACGGAGCCGGGCGAGACGGTGGTGCGCGAGGACGTGACCATCGTGGGCCCGGTCAACCTGCCGGCGTCGATGCCGGACCATGCGTCGTCGCTCTACTCGCGCAACGTCCAGTCACTGCTCGAGCTGATGGTCAAGGAGGGTGAGTTGAGCTTGGACTTCGACGACGAGGTGCTGGCGGGCGCCTGCATCACCCGCGACGGCGAGATCGTCCATGAAGGAGCACGAGCGGCTGCGGGGGTGACCGCCTGATGGACCTGTTGACGGAACTCACCATCCTCGTGCTTGCGGCGTTCGTCGGCTTCGAGGTGATCTCGAAGGTGCCGAACACGCTGCACACACCGCTGATGTCGGCGACAAACGCGATCCACGGGATCGTGCTCCTCGGCGGACTGCTGCTGATCGGCGAGGCCACCGGGTTTCTGGACGAGTTCCTGCTCGTGATCGCGATCGCCTTCGGGACGATCAACATCGTCGGCGGCTTCCTCGTGACCGACCGGATGCTCGAGATGTTCAAGAAGAGAGACTGACTTGTACCTCGCGAGCTTCCTCCAGGACCCGGACTTCATCCGGGTCCTCTACATCATCGCCTTCATCTGCTTCATCATCGGGCTGCGCTTCCTGAACCATCCGCGAACCGCGCGGAGGGGCAATGCGATCGCTGCGGTCGGCATGGCGTTCGCCGTCGTAGCGACGCTGCTCTACGACTTCGTCGACGACTACCTGCTGATCGCGCTCGGGATCGCGATCGGCACGGCCATCGGGGTGCCCGCGGCGCGCAGCGTGAAGATGACCGCGATGCCGCAGATGGTGGCGCTGTTCAACGGCGTCGGCGGCGGTGCGGTCGCGCTGATCTCGTTCGTCGAGTACCGCGAGGCGCTCGAGCACACGGGGGCCAACCCGATCCTCGAGCAGCTGATCCCGATCCTGTTCGCGGCGATCGTCGGCTCGATCTCGTTCTGGGGCTCGAACATCGCGTTCGGCAAGCTGCAGGAGATCATCCCCGGGCGGCCGATCCAGCTGCCGGGCCAGCAGATCATCAACATCGCGCTGCTTGCCGTGGTGATCGCCTGCGCGGTGATCATTGCCGCCGGCAGCGAATCCGAGCTGCTCTTCCTCGCGATCCTGCTCGGCGCGGCGCTGCTCGGCAACATGTTCGTGCTGCCGATCGGCGGCGCCGACATGCCGGTGGTGATCTCGCTGCTGAACGCCTTCACCGGCCTGTCGGCGGCCGCGGCCGGCCTGGCGCTCGACAACGTGGCGCTGATCGTCGGCGGCATGCTCGTCGGGGCCTCCGGTTCGATCCTCACGATGCTGATGGCCGAGGCGATGAACCGCTCGATCCCGAACATCGTTGCGGGCGGGTTCGGCGGCGTGACGATCACGCCCGGGGCGGCCGGCGACGGCGAGGAGCGACCGGTGCGCTCGACCGGCGCGGCCGACGTCGCGATCCAGCTCGCCTACGCGTCGAAGGTGGTGGTGGCGCCGGGCTATGGGATGGCGGTCGCGCAGGCGCAGCACACCGTGCGCGAGCTGGCGGACGAGCTCGAGAAGCGCGGCGTGCGGGTGGACTACGCGATCCACCCGGTGGCCGGGCGCATGCCGGGCCACATGAATGTGCTGCTGGCCGAGGCCGACGTGCCGTACGACCATCTCAAGGAGATGGACGACATCAACCCTGAGTTCCCGCAGACCGACGTGGCGCTCGTGATCGGCGCGAACGATGTGACCAACCCGGCCGCGCGCGAGGAGGAGGGCTCGCCGATCTACGGCATGCCGATCCTCGACGTCGACAAGGCCGGGCAGGTGATCGTGTTGAAGCGGTCGATGAACACGGGCTTCGCGGGCATCGACAACCCGCTCTTCTACAACGACAACACGGCGCTGCTGTTCGGCGACGCAAAGGAGTCCGTGGCGGCGGTGCTCGCCGAGGTCAAGGAGCTCTAGAGCGGGCGGTCCAATGGCCGCGGGTCCACAGGACCTCGCACGCGTGGTGCGCCTGACGGGCGTCCGCGACGCCCGCGTCCTCGAGACGGTGGCCCAGGTGCCCCGGGCAGCGTTCGTACCGACGGTGGCGCGGGGGCATGCATACCGCGACGAGCCCATCCAGATTCCCGGTGGACAGGTCACGACTCAGCCGTCGCTCGTCGCGCGGATGCTCGAGGCGCTCGCGCTGGAGGGGCACGAGCGCGTGCTCGAGATCGGCACGGGCTACGGCTGGCAAACCGCGCTGCTGGCCCGTCTCGCCGCTGACGTGGTCAGCGTTGAGCGCCTGCCCGAGCTGGCGCGAGCGGCGGAGCGCAACCTCAGACGTCACGGCACGGCCAACGCCGAGGTGATCGTCGCCGATGGGACTGCCGGGATGGAGGCGCGGGCACCCTTCGACGCGATCGTCGTCGCGGCGGCGTTCACGAGCGTCCCGGCGCCGCTGGCGGCGCAGCTCGTCCCCGGAGGGCGGCTCGTGCAGCCGATCGGTCCCGGAGGACGGGACGAGGTGACCCTGTTCGAGCGCGGGGGCAAGGGCATCGTGCGCAGACGGAGCGTCACACCGGCCCACTTCGTGAGGCTCTACGGGGCCTATGGGTTCGATGCCGACTGACGACCCCACGATCGCCCTGCTCGGCGACGTCATGCTCGGGCGAAAGGTGGCTGAGCGGCTCGCGGAGGCGCCGCCGGGGACGGTCTGGTCCGACGAGGTCGCGGAGCTGTTCGGCGCCTGCGAGGCGGTCGTCTGCAACCTCGAGTGCTGCGTCTCCGAGCACGACGAGCGCACGACTCGAATACCCGGCAAGCCGTTCTTCTTCCGCGCTCCGCCGTCCGCGACGGAGGCGCTCGCGGCCGTCGGCGTCACCGCGGCATCGCTCGCCAACAACCACGCGCTCGACTTCGGCACGGTGGGCCTTCTCGACACCCTGGACCATCTCGCCGCCGCCTCGATCGCCGCGGTCGGCGCGGGGCCCGGGGTCGATCGGGCCAGGCGCGGAGCGGTCGAGCGGGCGGGCAACGTCCGGCTCGGACTGCTGGCGGCGACCGACCATCCGGAGGAGTTCGGTGCCGGGGAGGCCTCACCCGGCGTGGCGTTTGCCGATCTGCGCGCAGGGCTGCCGGAGTGGATCCGCACCGAACTGGCCCGGCTGCGAGCCGAGGCGGACGTCGTCGTCGCGTTCCCGCACTGGGGACCCAACATGACGAGCCAACCGGCGGGTTGGCAGCAGGCACGGGCGCGGGAGCTGGTCGCGGCGGGCGCCGATCTGGTGGCGGGGCACTCGGCTCACGTCTTCCACGGCATCGCCTGGGTCGACGAACACCCGGTCATGTACGACCTCGGAGGTGCCCTCGACGACTACGCCGTCGACTCCGAGCTGCGGAACGATCTCGGGATAGCCGGCCTCTGGCGCCCGCTGGGCGAGCCCCGGCTCGAGCTGGTGGGCCTCGAGCTCCGTTACTGCGAGACCGTGCTCGCGAGCGGCGCGGCCGCGGACTGGATCGCCGCCCGGCTCGAGTCAGCCTGCGCCCCGTTCGGGACCCGGCTCGAGCGCACCGGCGAGGGCCGCTTCGCGGCGCTGCCGCCCTAGCCGAGCAGGCGCGCGCCCTCCGCAGGCGCGACCGGCAGCACGTCCTCCGGCGGCTGGCTCCCCGGCGGGAAGAGCGCCAGAACGGCGCCGCCGAAGCCGCCTCCGATGATGCGCGCCCCGGCCGCGCCCGCCTCCTTCATGCGCGCGACGGTTCGCTCCACCTCCGGAACACTCACCTCGTAGTCGTCGCGCAGGCTCGTGTGTGAGGCATCCAGCAGGGCGGCGAGGGTGGGCAGGTCGCCGGCGCGGAGCGCTCTCACTCCGCGACGCACGCGCTCGTTCTCGCGCAGGACGTGCCGGACCCGCCGGTCGAGCGGCTCGGGGAGGCTGCGCGCCTGCGCCTCGTCCACGTCGCGAAGGGTCTCGACGCCGAGCGCCTCGGCTGCACGAGCGCACTCGCGGCGGCGCTCGTTGTAGCCGGACTCGGCGTGCGCGTGACGGGAACCCGAGTCCGCCACGCCCAGCGTCCAGCCGCCCAGCTCGAGCGGCACCTGCTCGACGCTCAGGTCGCGGCAGTCGAGCAGCAACGCGTGGCCTGGCTCGCCGAAGAAGGCGGCCATCTGGTCGAGCAGGCCGGTCTGCGCGCCGACCCAGTCGTTCTCGACGCGCGAGCAGAGGCGGGCGAGCTCGCGCCGATCTGGCTCGGGCCGCTTCGCCACGGCAAGCAGCGCCAGGCAGAGGGCCGACCCGAGCGCCGCGGACGACGACAGCCCGGCGCCCTCGGGCAGGTTGGACTCGATGCGAAGGCGCGCGCCCGGGACGCTGATGCCGGCCACTTTCAGCTCCCCGGCCGTGCCGCGCACGAACGCGCGCCAGCCCTCGGCCGGTCGAGGGTCGGCCGCGTCGAAGCGGTCCTCCTCCCCGTAGTCGAGCGCCTCGGCCTCGATCTCACCCGTGTCGGTGGCCTCTGCCTCGACGGTCACGCCGGCGTCTACAGCGAACGGAAGGCAGAGGCCAGCGTTGTAGTCGGTGTGCTCCCCGAGCAGGTTGACGCGGCCGGGGCCCCGCGCTCTCACTCGACCCGCAGCAGCTCCCGCGCGGTGAAGGCGGTGTCCGGGAAGTCCGAGAACACGCCGTCGATGCCGAGCTCGTAGAACTGCAGGTACTCGTTGATCGGGTTGCCGCCGTAGTCGCTCACGAGCCGGCTCTGCTCGTTGCGGAACGTCCAGGTATGGATCAGCAGGCCGTGCTCGTGCGCGCGCCGGATCAGGGTTGTGTGTGGCGCGAGCGTGCGCGACGAATCCGGCCCCGTGCCCAGCGTGCTGACGATGTAGCGCTTCCACGGGCCGATGCCGTCCGCGTAGGTGCTGATCTCCTCTAGCCCCTCGTCGGTGGCGAAGAAGCCGAACGTACGGCTCTCGAGCTCGGGGTCACCCGAGACGGTCCAGTCGTAGGGGCGGTCGAATGGCGGGGCGTAGTCGAGCGTGCCGTCGGGGTTCACGTCGTTTGCGTCGACAAGCTGGACGAGCCGGACGCCGATCATCCGGTTGAGCCGCATGAGATTGGACTGCTCGAACGACTGGACGAACACGGGGTCGCGGCGGCTGTCCCAGCCGGCGCGCTTCAGAATCTTGACGAGCCTCGGCTCGAGTGCCAGCCCGAGGTCCTTGTGATAGGTCGGGTGCTTGGTCTCCGGGTAGATGCCGATGCGCCGGTCACGCTTGCGCGACTCGCGCTTCACGAGCTCGATGACCTCCTCGAGCGTCGGGATCTTGAAGCGGCCGTTGAAGCGCTGAGGGCGCTCCGGGAAGGTCTGAACCGCGCGCAGCGTCTTGATCTCGGCGAGCGTGAAGTCGGAGGCGAACCAGCCGGTCACCGGTTGACCGTCGACCATCGCGGTGCGCTTGCGGTCGGCGAACTCGGGGTGTTGGGCGACGTCCGTCGTGTTGGTGATGTCGGGCTCGTGGCGGGCAATGAGGTGGCCGTCCTTGGTCGCCACCAGGTCCGGCTCGACGTAATCGGCGCCCAGCTTGATCGCAAGCGCGTAGGACTGCAGCGTGTGCTCGGGCAGGTAACCGCTGGCGCCCCGGTGGCCGATGACGAGCGGGTTCTCCTCCCCGCTCCTGTCGTACGAGGTTGCTGCCGGAGCCGCGGCCGCCATCAGCGCCACCCCAGTTATCACCGTCGCGCAGATCGCTCGTGCTCGACTCCTCACCGGACTTTCCTCCTATGGGCTCGGGAAGGCGTCGAAGCTACCGAGGCACGCCCGGTCACATGTTGCGCCCGTGTCTACAGAAGGCTCTCTTGCCCGGGCGCCCCGCTGCGCCGCCGCCGCGGCAGGCCCGCTGCCTCGGCAAGTGCGGTCTCCACGTCGGCGAGGATCGCGCGCTCGGAGCGCGAGGCGACGATCGGCTGGTCGAGACCATCGACGTGCACGTAGGTTCGCCTGCCGTCCTTCCGCTCGGCGCCCTCGAGCGGGACGAGCGCGTAGATCCGGTCCGCCCGGACGAACTTGCCGTAGCCGAGCGGAATCATCCTGGGGTCACGCTTGGCCATGGTTGTGAAGATAACTGTGGGTGCGGCGGGGCGCTTAGTTTGGGCACCGTCCTGACTTACGGGCGTAGTGCGCCATCAGGTCAGGACAGTGGACGTGGTGCTCGCGCGGATGGCGACCCGCGCGCACGGCGTGGTCACGCGCTCGGCGTTGCTGGCGGCGGGCGTCACCCATGACGAGATCAAGTCACGGCTGCGGAAGGGATCCCTCATCGTCGAGCACCGAGCCGTCTACCGGGTTGGGCACCGAGCGCCGAGCGACGAGTCGCGCTACCTCGCAGCTGTTCTGGCGTGTGGTGACGGGGCCCTGCTCAGTGGCGTAGCCGCCGCGCACCTGCTCGGACTCGTCAAGGGCCAGACGCCCGCGGCGGAGGTCACTGCGCCGACTGAGCGCAGGGTCCCCGGCGTGATCACGCGGCGGATGCGCCGCACCGATGCCGGGCCCGGCATCAGTTGCCGAGGGGTACCGGTGACCTCGGTGCCACAGACCCTGGTGAGCATCGCGGGACAGCTCGGTGAGGAAGCCCTCGCCCGGGCGTGTCATGAGGCCGGCGTGCGCTACGGAATCGCGCCTGCAGACGTGGCGGCTTTACTCGAGCGAACTCCAAACACACCCGGCGCAACACAGCTGAGAAGGATCCTGGAGGGGGGTGCTCCTGTCAGCCTCAGCAGGCTCGAGTCCCGCTTCTTTGCCCGTCTTCGCGAGGATGGGCTGCCGCGGGCACCGCAGACCAACCACGACGTTGGCGGTCGGCGGGTCGACTGCCGCTGGCCCAAGCAGGGTCTGACGGTCGAGCTCGACAGCTATCGCTATCACTCGTCGCGCTACGCCTGGGAGCGCGATCGGCGCCGCGAGCGGGAGGCCTACGCGCGCGGCGACGACTTCCGCCGCTACACGTACGACGACGTCTTCGTCAGTCCAACCCTGATGCTCCGCGAGCTAAGGGCCCTCCTGATTACGCCGCTGTCCTGACTTACGGGCGTCCTGCGCCCTCAACTCAGGACAGTGGCGTCGGAGTCCCCTCCCGCGCCGCCGCCTGCCCACCCGGCCCCACAGGCTTCGAGGCCGCCTCGGCGCCCCGTTCCGCCACGTCGGCTTCGAAGCGGCGGTCGCCCTCGGCGGCGAATTCGCGGCCGCGGCGCTCCGCGAGGGGTGCCAGGGCGGTGCGTAGCACCAGTAGCGCGCGCCCCCACGGCGGCACCACGACCCAGCGGCGGCGCTTCTCGATGCCGTCCGCGATCGCCTGGCCGGCGTCCGAGAGCGGATAGGTCTTCGCGAACGGGCCGGTCGCCATCTCGGCGCGCATCTGTCCTACGGCCGGGTGCGAGTCGGCGCCGCGCACCATGTCGGTGTCGATGAAGCTGAAGTAGCCGACGCCGACATCGACGCCGAGGTGCTTGACCTCCTGGCGCAGCGAGTTGGCGAATGCCTCGGCGCCTGCCTTGCTCGCCGCGTAGGCGGCCATCCCGGGGGCATGCATCGCGGCGGCGAGCGACGCGATCACGAGCACGTAACCCTGGCGCTCGATCACCTCCGGGAGACAGGCACGGACGGTCCGCCAGACACCGAGCAGGTTGATCTCGATCGTGCGCTCGAACGCGTCGGGGTGGGTGGAACGCACGGTGCCCATCGGGGCGATGCCTGCGTTCGCCATGCAGACGTCGATGCCTCCGAAGCGCTCGATCGTCCCCTCTACGGCGGCGGCGAGCGCCTCGGTGTCGGTGACGTCGCACTCGAACCAGGCCGCCTTCGTTCCACATTGCGCGGCGACGCGCTCCAGTTCCTCGGGCTCCAGCCCGACGAGCGCGACGTTTGCCCCGCGCGCCGCGACCCGGCGCGCCGTCTCGGCGCCAAGCCCGCGAGCCGCGCCGGTGATGAACACGGTCTTGCCGCGAACGGTCCAGTCGTCCATGGCGCCAGCCTAACCGCGTGGCCGCGGGCCTGCGCAGGTCGTTAACGTCGAGTGGAGATGAGCGTGGACGAGGACATCAGCGCGGCGCGCGTCGCCGAGCTCGTGCGCGACGGCGACGCCCAGCTGGTCGACGTGCGCACGCCGGAGGAGGTCCAGGCGGGCCGCATCGAGGGCGCCCTGCACATCGAGCTCGATCAGCTCCCCACCCATGCGAGCGAGATCGAACGCGAGCGGCCGGTCGTCTTCTACTGCCGCACGGGCGCGCGCTCGGGAATGGCGACTGGCGCCTTCCGGGCGGCGGGCTACGAGGCCTACAACCTCGAAGGCGGCCTGCTCGCCTGGGTCGAGGGCGGCCACCCCATCGAGCCCGAGGACGGCTCGGTCGCGCGCCACTAGCCGAGCCGCAGCTGACCCTCGTAGGGGCCGCGGCCGGTCGCGCAGGCGGCGCCGCAGCGCGCCGCGATCTGCACCGCCTTGGAGATGTCGCCGTACTCCGCCATGCCATAGGTGAGTCCGGCGGCGAAGCTGTCGCCGGCGCCGAACACGTCGACGAGCGGGCCCGGCAGCGGCGTCGACTCCCAGTCCCCCTGGGAGCCATCCGGTCGCTCCCAGCTTCCCCCAGCGGCGCCCATCGTGCGCACGACAAAGCGCGGCGGCGGGTCGAGCTGCCCCGCCTCGTAGCGCTCACCGGCGTCCTTCCCGCTCGCCACGAGGACGTCGAGCTCGACCCCGGAACCTGAAAGCGTCGGCAGCGCGCGGGCGCTCGCCACCAGCGCGCGTGCGCGGCGGGCGTGGCGAATCGCCTCGGCGTCGCCCGCCGTGAGATAGACGCCGTCGGTCTCGTCGAGCAGCTCCCACGGCAACGGGTCGTCGCCGCGCGGCCCGAGACGCGGCCCGAGCACGGTGATTGTGCGCTCGCCCTGGCCGTCGAGGTGGACGAAGCCGCGTCGCTGCGGCTCCTGCCGGAAGACCGCGCGCACGTCTGGGCCGAGCTCACTCAGCCTGCCTTCCGAGCGATGGCCCACCTCGTCGTCGCCCAAGGCGGTGAAGAATGTCGACGCGCCGGCCAGCTTGGCGAGCTGCACCGCCGCCACGCCGCCGCCCCCGGCAGGCTCCTGGAACACCTCGGAGGCATGGACGATCTCGCCCGGCTGGGGCACTCGCTCCACCACGGCGAACTCGACCCACTCGACGTGACCCACGACCGCGACACGCATGGAGGCGCAGCCTATGCGCAGGAAAGGCGTAATTCAGCACGAACGAGGCGGTTGGAGCAGCATGACCGCGATCACCGAGACAGTGCGCGAGCAGGCGTTCCTCCCGCTGGAATGCGACGTGCCGGACGGCCAGACGCTGCGCGAATGGCGCGGACGCCGGCGCCGCCCGGCTCGCGCTAGCTTCCTGCGGCCATGGAGGACCCACTCCTCATCGGGCGCGGCGCGGCGGTCCCGCTCGCCGAGATAGAGCTGCGCACGAGCCGCTCTTCGGGCCCTGGCGGCCAGCACGCCAACGTCACCGCGTCGCGCGTCGAAGCGGTCTTCGACGTCGAGGCCTCGCGTTCGCTGGACGACGAGCAGAAGCGCCGCATCAGCGCGCGGCTTGGCCCAGTGGTCCGCACCGTCGCCCAGGACACGCGCAGCCAGACACGCAACCGCGAACTCGCGCTCGAGCGCATGCGCGCGCGGCTCGAGTCTGCTCTGATCGTCCCGAAGCAGCGGCGCGCCACCAGGCCGACCGGATCGTCGCGGCGCCGCCGGCTCGAAGGCAAGCGCCGGCGCGGCGAGGTCAAGCGGATGCGACGCCGCCCGCTCGACGAGGGCTAATCGCCCGGCGGCGCCACGGCGCCGCCCCCCTCGCCCGTCTGAGGAGGCGTCGGGTTGGCGGGCGCGCCCTCGCCGCCGCCCTGCTGCGCCGGCGGGGTCGCGGGCGGGGTCGGCGTGACCGTGCCGCCACCGGTCGTGCCGCCACCGCCGGTCGCGGGCGGGGTCACCGGTGTCGGCGTGACGCCGCCCCCGGTCCCGCCTGAGGCCGACTCCGTCTCCGTGTCGGTCGTCTCCGTCTCCGTGTCGGTGCGGTCAGAGTCGCGGTCCCGCGCCTCGAGCGTCGTCGTCGGAACACCCAGATCGGCCGGGGCGTCGCTCGGCTCCTCGTCGCTGCCGCCGGCGCTCACAATCACCACGATCAGCAGCAGGAAAACGGCAGCGAAGCCTACGACGGCGATCAGCCGCCGTCGTCGGTAGACAGCGTCGGATTCCCGGCCCGGGGGGCGACGCGACCCGCCCGGTGGCCGTCCGGGCTCCAGACGGCGTGTGGGCTCGTCATCCACGAACGGCGGAAGGTAGCACCCGTCACGAGCACGAATGCCCTGCGCAAGGCCCCCTTCAGGACTATGCGTAGTGGAGGTCGGCGGCGTCCTCGCCGTCGACCGGGCGCTCGCAGGTGGGGCACCACCAGCGCGCCTCGACAGGCGTGCCGCACGTCTCGTGGCGGGGCGCCTCGGCAGCGTCGCGGTGGCGCGCTCCCCAGTCGGCGAGCAGGCGCAGCGCCCCAGCGAGCTCGTGCCCCGACGCGGTCAGCTCGTAGACGAAGCGCTGCGGACGCTCCGAGTACGGCTGCGCGACCACGAGGCCCTCTCCCTCGAGCCGGCGCAGGCGCTGGCTGAGGACGTTCGGAGCGATGCGAGGCAGCTCGTCCTGCAGGTCGCCGAAGCGGCGCGGCCCCTCGAGTAGCGACTCGACGATCAGCAGCGTCCAGCGATCGCCGACGGCATCGAGCGCCGCCGCGAGCGGGTTCGGGGAATCGGCCACGCGTCAATCGTGGCACAGCGAAGCAGAGGTGTATAGTCGCTAGCAATTTGCAAGTGACTTACGGAGGACGTAGAGATGGCAGTTCAGGAGCAGCAGGACACGATCGCCGAGGTGGCCGCGCGCGTCGGCCCTTCCGTGGTTGGACTCGGACGCGGGTGGGGGCTCGGATCCGGAGTCGTGATCGCGGACGGGCAGGTGCTGACCGCCGCCCACAACCTGCGCCGCGACGAGCTCGCCGTCGTATTCGCCGACGGCAGCCGCGAGACGGCCGAGGTCGCCGGCGTGGACCCCGACCTTGGGCTGGCGGTGTTGTCGGTGGCGACCGGCGACGCGCCGGCCGTGAGCTGGGAGCCCGCCGATGAGCCCGGCATCGGCAGCGCGGTGGTGGCGCTCGCCAACCCCGGCGGCCGCGGGCTCCGGGCGACGCTCGGCTTCGTCTCGGCCGAGGCGCGCAGCTTCCGCGGTCCGCGCGGACGGCGGGTCAGGGGGGCGATCGAGCACACCGCCCCGCTTCCTCGCGGATCGTCGGGCGGCCCGCTTGTCGATCCCACCGGCAACCTGCTCGGCATCAACAGCATCCGGCTCGACGGCGGCCTGATTCTCGCCGCCCCCGCCAACGCCGCCGCGAGGGAGCGCGTGCTGCTGCTCGCGCGTGGCGAGGCGCCGGTCGCGCACCGGCTCGGCGTGGCCGTGGCGCCGCCCCGTGCCGCACGGCGCATGCGCCGCGCGGTGGGACTGCCAGAACGCGAGGGTCTGCTCGTGCGCGCGGTCGAGGAGGGCGGCCCGGCGGACGTGGCGGGCATCGAGCGCGGTGACCTGATCGTCGCCGCCGGCGGCACCGAGATCGACGGCGTCGAGGCGCTCTATGGCGTGCTCGACGGGCTCCCGCCGAGCGGCGGCGAGCTCGAGCTGACCGTCGTGCGCGGCACAGAGGAGCGCACGGTCACGGCGAGCTTCGCGGCGGACAAGGAGGCGGCGTGAGCGCCGCCGGGGTCGCCGAGCCGCTGCCCGACACCGAGGCCCTCGACGCCTACTCACGCGCGGTGATCGGAGTCGCCGAGCGGCTAGCCCCCTCGGTGGCGAGCCTGCGGGTGATGCGGCGCACGCGCGCGGGCAGCGTGCCGATCGGCGCCGGCAGTGCGGTGGCACTCACCCCGGACGGCTTCCTCGTTACGTCGGCGCACGTGGTCGGCCGCTCCGCAGCGCGTGGCCGGGCGACCTTCTCGGACGGGCGTGAGGAGCGCTTCGAGGTGATCGGGCGCGATCCGCTCTCCGACCTCGCGCTGCTGCGCGCCGAGGGCGGGTCGCTGACGCCCGCCGAGCTTGGCGACGCCGAACGCCTCAAGGTGGGCCAGCTGGTCGTGGCGATCGGCAACCCGAACGGCTTCGGCGGCTCGGTCACGGCGGGCGTCGTCTCGGCGCTCGGCCGCTCGCTGCCAGCGCAGTCGCGCCGGGCTCAGCGCATCATCGACAACGTCATCCAGACCGACGCCGCGCTGAACCCGGGCAACTCGGGCGGCGCGCTCGCCGATAGCCGCGGCCGAGTGGTCGGCATCAACACGGCCGTCGCCGGCGTCGGGCTCGGCCTGGCAGTCCCGATCAACACCAACACCGAGCGGGTGATCGCCTCGCTGATGGCCGACGGGCGCGTCCGGCGCGCCTATCTGGGCATCGCAGGCGGCCCGCGCCCGGTGCCGCCGGCGGCGCGACAAGCCGTGGGAGAGGGATCGTGCATCGAGGTCGTGGAGGTGGTCCCCGGCAGTCCGGCGGACCGCGCCGGGCTGCGCGCCGAGGACCTGATCGTGGAGGTCGACGGGACCCGCACCCAGCGCGTCGAGGACCTTCAGCGGCTGATGGTCGCCGACCTGATCGGCGTGCCCGTGACCGTGCGACTGCTTCGGGCCGGACGAGAGCAGAATGTGCAACTGACCCCCGCGGAACTCGACCTGTGACCGACAACCCACCCACCCTCTACGAGTGGGCCGGTGGCGCCGAGGCGCTCGAGCGGCTCACCGAGATCTTCTACGGCAAGGTGCGCAAGGATCCGCTGCTCGAGCCGGTCTTCCACGAGATGGACCGCAACCACCCCAAGTACGTGGCAATGTGGCTGGGCGAGGTGTTCGGTGGTCCGCCGCGCTACACCGAGGAGCGGGGCGGCTACCCGCACATGATGCAGAAGCACCTGAACCGCGCGCTCACCGAGGAGATGCGCCGGCGCTGGGTCAACCTGATCTGCGACGCCGCGGACGAGGCGCGGCTGCCGATGGACCCAGAGTTCCGCTCGGCCTTCGTCGCGTACGTCGAGTGGGGCACGCGCATCGCGGTCGCCAACTCCCAGCCTGGGGCATCACCGCCTCCGCGCGCCCCGGTACCGCACTGGGGCTGGGGCGAGGCGCCCCCCTACAACCCGGGCTAGAGGCCCGGGATATGCCGCACGGCATATCCGGACGTCGACACCGACTCCTCCTGCCAGCGCGTGCCGGCACGGCCCTGACCGCTGGTGTCGAAGCGCAGCCCGGCCACCACCATGAAGACGTGGCCGCTGTTCGCGTAGATCGTGATCCAGCGACCAGGCCCCGACGCGCCGTAGTTCATGAAGAGGCCCGAGGTCAGCGGGCTGTTCAGCAGGCCTGCGCCCGCGAGCGCAAACGACACCGACCCCGAGCAGTCGTAGCCGTTGTCGCGCCAGGCGCCGTGGCCGCCACCCCACTTGTAGGGGAACTTCGCGATCTCGTTGCCGGCGAGGATGACGCGCTTGACGATGTCGGGCGCGTTCTCGGGCGCGACCGCCGTGCCATCGGGCAGCACCCGCGCGCGCTTGCCGGTCTGCAGGAAGGCGGTGGTGTTGAGGTGCTGCTTGAAGTTCGCGAGCGCCGCGCGGGCCTCGCGCAGCTCGGCGCGCACCTCGGCGTCGGTCGGTGCGCCCGGGCTCGGAGCGTCGGCGCGCGGGTCGCCGTTCGGCGCGCCCTGGGAGCCGGCTCCCTGAAGCTCGACGACCTGCGCCCGCGAGCGCCCGGCCGCGGGCGTCTCCTCGGGAAGCTGCTCGCGCGCTGCACGCGCGCTCTCGGGCGTGAGCACGACCTCGCCGGCCGACGCGTCGGCCACCGCCGAACCCCCCTCCTCGGCGGGCTGCGAGGAGCTGCGGCCGCAGCCCACGAGGACCGCGGCGAGGGCGATCAGGGCTACGAGGTAGTGGGCTCTGTCTGGTGCTTTGATTTCCACTCCGAGTACGGCATTCCGTAGACGATCTCGCGTGCCTCGGCGTCGTCGAGATCGATGCCGCGCTCCTCAGCCGCTTCCCGGTACCAGCGGGACAGGCAGTTGCGACAGAAGCCGGCGAGTTCCATCAGGTCGATGTTCTGAACATCGGTTCGCTCGCGCAGGTGCTTTACCAGCTGCCGGAAAGCTGCCGCCTCCAGCTCGGTCCGTGATTGCTCCTCCATTGATTTGGAACCATAGGGACGATGACCGAATCAGAAGCCAATTCGCCCGAGATCCCCTCCGATCCAAGCGGGATCGACGAGCCGCACGACGTCCTGGCGGCGGAGGAGTTCGGGATCGGGACGCGCGACGAGCGCTACCCGGCTGACCCCAGCGGCATTCAGGAGCCGCACGACGTGCTGGCCGCCGAGGAGTTCCCGATGCCGGCCGGTGCTGAGCCTCACGGTGACGGCGGCTTCGACCCGCGCACGCTGGTGCCGCTCGTGCTGCTCGTCGCGACGCTCGCGCTGATCTTGCTGCGGCGACGGCGCTGATGCGAGAGCTCTCGCCGCAGAACAAGGTCCACATCGAGGTCGACCGCGGGCTCTGCATCGGCTCGGGAGACTGCGTCGACACGGCGCCGGACGTCTTCCAGCTGGACGACGAGGAAAAGGCCGTGGTTGTCGATCCCGACGGCGCCTCGGTGGACGACATCCTCACTGCCGCGAGCAACTGCCCGGTCAGCGCGATCTTCGTCGCCGGCGAGGACGGCGACCTGTATCCCTAGCGGCCGCGGCCGTAGACGAGCTTCAAGAGCCGCTTCACCAGCCGGGTGCGCCCCGCCCCGTACGGCATCATGTGCAGGTCCCGCTTGAGCGGCGCGAACCTCGTGACGAGCAACGACTGCTTCTTCGTGTACTTGCGAATGCCGTCGGCGCCGTGGCGTGTGCCCAGGCCGGACTCCTTCCAGCCGCCCATCGGCAGCTCGAGGGCCACGTAGTTGACCTGGGCGTCGTTGACGGTGACAGCGCCCGCCTCGACGCGGCGCGCAAGCCGCTCGCCCCTGGCCGCGTCCGCCGTCCAGACGGAGGCCTGCAGCCCGTAGCTCGAGTCGTTCGCGAGCCGCACCGCCTCGTCGGCGTCCGCCACCTTCATGATCGGCACCGTTGGCCCGAAGGTCTCATCGCGCATGCACTCCATGGAGTGGTCGACGTCCGCGAGGACCGTCGGCTCGAAGTAATGACCGTGCTCGTCGCGCCGGTTGCCGCCGGTGAGAACGCGCGCGCCGCGCTCGCGAGCGTCGTTGACGTGCCGCTCGACGATGTCCGACTGCGGTGGGTGGATCACCGCGCCGAGGTCGGTTGAGCCGGGGGCGCCCGGGGCGCCTTGGCGCAGCGCGTTCACCTTGTCGGTCACGAGCCGGGTGAACTCGTCGTAGATCGGCGCCTCCACGTACACGCGCTCGGTTGAGATGCAGGTCTGCCCCGCGTTCTGCATCGAGTAGTGAACGGCGGCGTTCGAGGCTCGCTCGAGGTCGGCGTCGGCGCAGACGATCATCGGGTCCTTGCCGCCCAGCTCGAGCGCGACCGGCGTGAGCGTGCGGGCCGCGCGCTCCATCACCTTCTTGCCGGTGGCGGTGGAGCCGGTGAACATGATGAAGTCGACCTCGTCGACGAGCGCCGCGCCCGTCTCACCGTAGCCGGGGACCACCTGGTAGACGTCCTTCGGCAGGCCGCACTCACGCAACATCTCGCCCATCAGCATCGAGGTCAGCGGCGTGACCTCTGACGGCTTGAGCAGCACGGCGTTGCCGGCCGCCATCGCCGGGATGCAGTCGCCGAACGAGTTGGTGAGCGGGTAGTTCCAGGGGCCGATCACGCCCACGACGCCGACGGGCGCGTAGCGCAGAACCAGCTTGCGCCCCTTGACAAACGGCGACGCCGTCTTGACCTTCTCCTCGGCCAGGTACTTCGCGGCGTTCTTCGCCCAGAAGGCGAACGCCCCCTCCGCGTAGCTGACCTCGGCGGTGAGCGCGTCCTCGTAGGTCTTGCCGGTCTCGGACACGATCGTCTCGATCACGCGCTCCGAGTTGTCCGAGATCCAGCGCCGGCAGCGGTCGAAGATGAGCGCGCGGCCCTCGAAGCCGAGCGCCTCCCAGCCCGGCTGAGCCCGGCGCGCCCGCGCGGCCGCCTCGGCGACCCCGTCCGGCGTCGTCACCGGGACGCTCGCGATGATCTCGCCGGTGGCGGGGTTCTGCACCTCGATCACGGACCTGGCGCCCGGCTGCTCGGACTTCGTATGGGGCATGGTGATCGTCTCGGCCACGTCGTCTCCTTGTCGTCGTCCCTGAAGAACCTAACCTGCCCGCGCCCGCCGGCGGCGCCCGTAGGCGTGCAGCGCATCCGCGCCGTGCATCGCGTGGCGGCCGAGCATCGCTGACCCGCGCGCCGCCCAGCCGCGCCAGCGCGGGATCACCGCCACGAGCTCCTGTGAGTCGAGCAGCCCCACGACACGCTCCGCCACCTCGTCGCTGCGCAGCAGGCGCGGCGCCGACCAGATGATCGCGCTGTCGTCGTCGCCGCTGCGCTCGCGGGTCATGTCCGTGTCGGCGGCGTCCGGGAGCACGGCATGCATCGTGATCGGGATGCCCGCGCGCCGTAGATCGCCCTGCAGCGACGTCGTGAAGCCGAGCACCCCGTGCTTGGTCGCGGCGTACACGGCGAGGCCTGGAACGGGCGAGAGCGCCGAAAGGGAGGCGAGGTTGATGATGTGGCGATTCGCGCCGGGGCCGCCCCTCATCACGTCAACCGCCGCTCGCGAGCCGTAGATCACCCCGAGCAGGTTGACCTCGACAAGCAGACGTATCTCTTCGTCGGAGTGCTCCCAGGCCTTGACCGTGCGGAGCACGCCCGCGTTGTTGACCCAGACCTCGAGCTGGCCCCGCTCCGCGGCGGCCCGAGCGGCGGCGCGGTGCGCGTCGGGGTCGCGCACGTCGAGCTCACGCGCGAACCCTCCGACCCGCTCCGCCGTGCGCGCGGCGGCCTGCTCGTCGATGTCGGTGCAGAGCACGTCGTAGCCGCGGCCGGCCAGTCGCAACGCAACCTCGGCTCCGAAGCCCCTCCCGGCGCCCGTGACGACCGCGATGCGTGCCATCAGGGCGTCGTCGCCGGCGTCGCGTCGCCCGCAGCGACCGAGCGACCGAGAGGATGGAGAACGCCCTCGCTGCGCTTGCGCTCCTCGCGCAGGAGGCGCATGTACGGGTGGAAGTCGACCTGGATCGTGTGCCGCGTCGAGGCGATGTAGCGGCGCCGCATGGCCGCCTCCTCTGCGGCGATCTCGGCCCGCATGCTGGGCGCGTCGGGCAGCGCGACCTTGCCCTCGAGCACGTCGGCGATCCACTCGGACTGGAGCTCGGCGATCGGCATGATCGCGCCGAGCGGCTGCACCAGCCCGATGAAGTAGAGGCCCGGGCGGCCCGGGTGGACGACGCGACGGAACAGCGGCACGTGGTTGCCCTCCGTCGCCATCACCTTCGAGTCGAGGAACGGGAAGGTGATGCGGTAGCCCGTGCACCACACGATCGTGTCGATGTCGGCGCTCGAGCCATCGACGAAGCGGACGGTGCCACCGTCGATGCGGGCGATGTTGGGCTTCGGGGCTATGCGGCCGTGGCCGATGCGCGGCAGCAGGTCGGACGAGATCGTCGGGTGCGCCTCGCCGAGCTTGTGGTCCGGCTTCGGCAGCCCGTAGTCCTCCATGCTGCCCTGGATCTGCTTCAGCTGGCGCATGAAGAACCAGCGAGTGACCTGAAACGGCAGGTGCGACATCCATTCCGGCGCGAGCTCGTCGGTCGGCTTGCCGGCGATGTACTTGGGGATCACGTGCGCGCCGCGGCGCATAGCGAGGTAGGTCATCTCCGCTACGCGCGAGATCTCAACCGAGATGTCGGTGGCGGAGTTGCCGATGCCGAGCACCAGGACGCGCTTGTCCTGGAAGCGCTCGTCGGGCTCGCGGTAGTGGTGCGAGTGGATCTGCTCACCGGTGAAGCCGTCCTGCCCTGGGAAGGGCGGGTCGGGCCACTTGGGGTTCCAGTGGTGGCCGTTCGCCACGAACACGGCCTCGTAGACCCGCGACTCCCCGTCGCTCGTGGTGACCGTCCAGCGCCCGACGCCGGCCGGCTCGACCCGCTCGACCTCGGTGTTGAAGCGGATCCGGTCACGGAAGCCGAAGTGGTCGACGTAGTCGTCGAAGTAGGCGGCTATCTGCTCGTGGTGGGGATAGTCCGGATAGCCGTCCGGCATCGGGTAGCTGGCGTACTGCATCATCCGCCGGGAGGTGTTGATGAACAGCGAGCGATAGGCGGACGACATGCCGTTGTCGTTGTCGTAGCGCCAGTTCCCGCCGACGCCGGAGCCCGTCTCAAAGCAGTCGAAGTCGATTCCCCGCGCCTGCAGCACCTGACACGAGGCGATCCCCGACGAGCCCGCGCCGATCACGCACACCTTCCCCATGGAGCCGGACGAGCGTACCAAGGTTGGCTGGCCAGCCAGTAGGCTTGCGCCGGACTCGGAAGCGAGCGGGAGGGAAGCGATGGCAACGGTCGAGGCGAACGGCCAGACTCTCTATTACGAGGAGCACGGCGGGGGCGAGCCGCTCGTCTGTCTCATGGGTCTGTCGGCCGACGTGCTCGCGTGGACGCTGCAGGTGCCCGCCTTCTCGGCACGCCACCTGACGATCCTCCTCGACAACCGCGATGTCGGTCGCTCCTCGCGCGCGAACGGCCCTTACGAGATCGCCGACATGGCCCGCGACACGCTCGCGCTCGCGGACGCGCTCGACCTGGACACGTTCCATTTGCTCGGCTACTCGATGGGTGGCGCGATCGCTCAGGAGATGGCCTGCCGGGCGCCCGAGCGCATCAGGACCCTGACCCTGTCCGTGACCTTCGCCTCGGGCGGCGCCTGGGCGCGCTCACTCAGCGACACCTGGAGCTCGCGCGTCCACAAGATCAGCCACGAGGAGCACATCGACGAGCTGCTCCTGCTCAACCACTCGGAGGCGTTCTTCGAGAACGCGGACGCCGTGGCCTACATGCGCGGCATGATGCTCCAGAACCCGCACCCGCAGGAGCCCGACGCCTTCGTGCGCCAGCTCGCGGCATCGAGCCGGCACGACACGCGCGACCGGCTCGGCTCGCTCGCAATGCCCACACACGTGATAGGCGCTGAGCGCGACATCCTGGTGCCGATCTGGAAGTCGAAGGAGCTCGCCGACTTGATCCCGGGCGCCAAGCTGACGCTGCTCGAGGGCGCACCGCACGGCGCGCTCATCGAGCAGGCCGAGCGCTTCAACGAGGCGGTGCTCGAGTTCATCGGCTCGGCACGCGAGCCGGCCGCGACGTCGACCTAGTCGATCCCTGCGAGCGCCGCGTCGACGTCGACGCAGATCGGCGCCGCGCGCTGGAACTCGACGATCTCGAGCACGCGCGCGACGGGCCTCCCCTTCGGCGCCACCACGCGCAGCTCCTGGCGCCGGCTCGAGAGCCGCCGCACCAGGCCGAACAGCATGGCGACACCGCTCGAGTCGATGAAGTCGAGCTCGCTCATGTCGACGACGAGCCCACGAGCCGAGGTCGGCACGGCCTCCGCTATCCGCTCTCCCGCATGGGGTGCGCCGGATATGTCGAGCTCGCCCGTGACATGGGCGAGCACGATGTCGCCGCGCTCCTCGATCTCGAGCCCAACGAGCCCGTCCTTCACTCCGATCCTCCGTCGCTTTCGAGTCTCCGTCGCAGGCGCACAGTGGTTCCCTCCGGCGACGGCGTGAGCTCAACCGTATCCATGAGAGCGCGCATCAACGACAGCCCGCGGCCGTGATCGCCCTCGCGCGGCTGCCGCCAGCGGCCGTGGTCGCGGACGATTAGCTCGATCTCGTCGTTCACGAGCCGGCCGCTCAGCTCGAAGTCGTGAGCCGCTCCGGAGTGCTCGATGGCGTTGGTCGCCGCCTCGCCGCAGGCGGTCGCGACTTCGGCGATCGTGCGCTCGCTCGCGCCGCCGTGGCGCAGCCAGCGCCGCAACAGGGAGCGCATCTGCGATAGCGCCTCGGGCTCGGCCTTGAAGTTGGCCCGGAAGCGGTCCGAGTAGGGAAGGTTGCGCAGCGTGAGGATCGCAACGTCGTCGGTCGCGCCGCCACGCGGCACAAGCGTGCTGAGGAGGTAGTTGCAGAGGGCTTCGGGGTCGTCCGGCGCCTCGCTCACACGCGCGGCCAGCTTCGCCATGCCGTCGTCGATCAACTCGCCAGGTCGCTCGATCAGGCCGTCGGTGAAGAGGACGAGCGAGCTGCCCGGCTCCATCGAGGAGGTCACCGTCTCGTAGCTAGGGAAGGGCAGCACACCAAGTGGCACCGAGGTCGCGCCCTCGAGGTAATGCGGCGAGTCCGTCCCGTTGACGAGCAGTGGCGCCGGGTGACCCGCGTTCACCCAGTCGACGCGGCTCTCCCCCGGCTCGACCACCATGTAGATGAGCGTCGCCATCTGGCTGTCGCGGCCCTCGTTCCAGACGAGCCGGTTGAGCTGCTCGATGACGCGGGCGGGCTCGTGGCCCTCGAGCGCATAGGCGCGGAGCGCCGCCCGCAGGCGGCTGACCATCGTCGCCGCGGTCAGTCCCTTGCCGGCCACGTCGCCCATCACGAGCCCCAGCCCCCCGGTCGGCGTCGGGATCACGTCGTACCAGTCCCCGCCCACGTCCGCCTCCGTCGCGGCCGGCTCGTAGCGCGCCGCCACCCGCAGGCCCGGGGGCTGCGGGATGTCCTCCGGGGGGAGCAGCATGCTGCGCTGGAGCGTCACCGCAATCTTGTGCTCGCGCTCGTATATGCGCGCGTGCTGAATCGCGAGCGCGACGCGGTCCGCGGCCAGACGCAGCACGGCGAGGTCCTCGGGCGAGAAGCGCCGCGGGGCGACCGAGGCCGCGACCAGCACGCCGGTGACCCTGTTCTCGGCGAGCAGCGGCACCCCAATCAGCGAGTCGACCTCGATCCGGCGGAGCGCCGGGTCGGGCAGGTCGGCGGGCGCGGGGTCGTGCGCCAGCATCGCCTCGCGCGCCCGGGCCACGCGGCCCGCGAAGCCCTCGCCCAGCCCGATCGGCTCCTGTCGCTCGTCCTCCTCCCCGTCCGTCGCGTCCGGCACCGAGGAGGCCGCGACCGACAACCGTTCGTCCTCGTCGGCGAGCAGGATCGTCGCGGCGTCCGCCTGCAGCACGCCGCGCACGCGCATGATCAGGTCCTCGAGCATCTTGTCGAGTCTGGTGTGTTCGAGCGCCGCATCGACGAGCAGCTGCATGCCGCTCACGAGCTCCGCGACGCGCTCGGCCTCGGCCCGCGCCGCCTGCTCGCGCAGCAGCGTCTCGCGCTCCTGCTGGCGGCGTTCGCGCTCGCTCACGTCGCGGATGAACCCGGAGACGAAGGGCTCACCCTTGATCTCGATCTTCGAGACGGTCGCATCGGCCGGGAAGCGCGTGCCATCCCTACGCAAGAACTCTGCGTCGTAGCGCTGGGTGGCAACCACCTCCGGGGTATCGATCAGGGCCATGCGGCGCTGGTCGTGACGCTCCCGGAACTCCTCAGGCGTGACGAGCGAACGGAACGGCACGCCGATCGCCTCCGAGGCGCTCCAGCCGAACAGCCGCTCCGCCGCGCTGTTCCAGGCCTTGATGACGCCGTCGCGGTCGAGCGACACGAAGGCGTCCGGCGCGCCATCTAGTACGAGCCGGGTGCGGGCCTCGCTCTCCTGAAGCGCACGCGTGCGCCGCTCGGCGTCGTGCACGCCGAACCGCAGCTGCCCGAGCAGGCGCGAGATCAGGAGCCCCGCGATCAGCGGCGTGCCCACCGCCAGCAGCCAGCGGACCACGGCGCTCGGCGGGTCGACCACTATCAGCACCACGGCGTAGCTGACTGCGATCAGCGCGATGTGCGCCAGCGCCACCTCGACGCGGAAGAAGTAGAACGCGAACAGCGCAGTCCACGTGTACATCAGCGGATAGATGACCGTCGCTTCGACGAAGTAGTTCGCCAGCGAGAGGATGATCGTGCCCGACGCGAGCGCTGCGTGCAGCTGCCAAGGGCGCACGCGGTCCGCCCACAGCCACATGGCCACGGCGATCAGCGTCGCGACGCCTGCGAGCACGACGAGCGCGATGTCGTCCACGTTCTCGCCGTGCGGGAATACGAGCGTGAGCAGCCCGAGCGCCGCGCCCGCGATGAAGAGATACGCCAGCGAGCGCGCCTGGACGCGCACATCGAAAAGCTCTGGGAGCTCTCTCACCGGCCTGAAAGGTTAGAAACCCTGCCCGCCACCTCGCGCCGATAGACGCGCGAGTGCCTCGTGGCATTCGACGACTCGCTGTTTGACCGGATCGTCGTCTGGTCGGGCGTGGACGAGATCCCAGGTCTTGTCGGCGACATCGCGGGCCGTCTGCGGAGTTGCCTGCGCGCACAGCATGTCGATCAGCCTCAGCTCAAAGCTGTTGAGTTGCTCGCCCGGATCGCCCGGGGGCATGCGGGGAAGCGGCTGGTCGGTCGCCTCGCGCCACATCTGAGTCGCCATGACCAGCCGGTTGCGGAGCTCCATCTGGTCCACGCGCTCCGGAATGTACGTGAGCCGGGCCCGGGACGGCCCTCCCGCCCCGCCGAGCGTTCAGCGGTCGGCGAGCCGGCGCAGCTGGGGCAAGGGGTCGACCGGACGGCCGGTCGTGCCGCGCCCACGCCGCATCTCGATGTGCAGGTGGTCGCCCCAGCACGAGCCGGTGCAGCCGACCGCGCCGATGCGCTGTCCCGTGTGGACCTGCGAGCGGAGTCGTAGCGGCGTCGGATGAATCATGTGCAGGTAGACGTAGGTTCGCTGGGTGTCGCGGTCCCAGATCGCCACGTAGTTGCCGCGGCCGCCGTCGTCGCCCTTCTCGACCACGGTCCCCTCGCGCAGGCTCACGAGCGGGGTGCCGGCCGGCGCGAACACGTCCTGGCCCTCGTGCACGTGGCCGCCGCGCCAGGCGCCGAAGCGGGCATCTGCCTCGCCGAAATCGGCCGCGTGTCCGCGCACGGGGAACACGGAATCCGGCGGGGGAGCCTTCACCTCATCCGCAGTGGGCACGGCTGCGACGAAGACCGCGGTGATGGTCGCGAGCTTCACGGAAGCGGGTGAGGCTATCGCCCGGCCACAGGCGGAACTTGAAATTGGGCGATGGATTTCAGCCTCGGCCGGGGTCTTAGTGGCTGAGATGAGACATGCCCTTTCCCCGGCCGCGGCCCCCGAAGGCGGTCTGCTCGGGGCTGCCCAGCGTGGCGACGAGTACGCCTGGCGGGAGCTGGTCGAGCCCCTGCGCCCCGAGCTGCACGCCCACTGTTACCGGATGCTCGGTTCCGTCCACGATGCCGACGACGCCCTTCAAGACACGTTGCTGCGCGCCTGGCGCGCGCTGCCCGGCTTTGAGGGCCGGGGGTCCCTGCGCGCGTGGCTCTACCGGATCGCCACGAACAGCTCCATCAAGCTGATCCAGCGACGTCCACAGCGCGTCATGCCGCTCGACCACGGCGCGGCAAGCGACCCGCGCGAAGGCCCGGGCGAGCCGAGGGCCGAGCTCCCCTGGCTCGAGCCCTACCCCGAGCCGCCGGACGCCAGCTACGAGCAGCGCGAGGGTGTCGAGCTTGCATTCGTCGCTGCGCTCCAGCACCTGCCGCCCAGGCAGCGCGCCGTGCTGATCCTGCGCGACGTGCTGGGCTTCTCCGCCGGCGAGGTCGGCGAGGTGCTGCAGGCGGCGCCCGACGCGGTCTACAGCATCCTGCAGCGCGCTCACCGGGCGGTGAACGAGCGGCTGCCCGAGCGCAGCCAGCAGGAGACCCTGCGCTCGCTGGGCGACGAGCGCCTGAAGCGGCTGGCCGAGCGCTTCGTCGCCGCATGGGAGGACGCCGACGTCGACGCCATCATGGCCCTGCTGGCCGACGACGCGACGATTGCGATGCCGCCCCGGCCGAGCTGGTTCCGCGGACATGAGGCGATCCGCACCTTCCTGGCGGGCTGGCCGCTCGCGCAGGGACACAGCTGGCGGCTCGTGAGCACGCGTGCAAACGGGCAGCTCGCGTTCGTGACCTACGGCACGCCCCCGGACGCCGGCGAGCCTGCGCACGCGCTGCAGGTGCTCACGCTGACGCGCGAGGGGGCGATTCAGGACATCACGGCCTTCCTCGATCCGGACGAGCGATGGATTCAGGACCCGCCGCGGATCTCAGTTGCATGGCATCCACGACACACAGGTCCACCAAATGGGTTCTCGCGCTGACGGGAATCGGCTCGCTGATGACGGCGCTCGACACGCTGGTCGTGTCGACGTCGCTGAGCACGATCCGGCTTGATCTCGGAGCGGGCGTCGAGGAGCTCGAGTGGACGGTCAACGCCTACAACCTGAGCTTCGCGGTACTGCTGCTGACGGCGGCCGCGCTCGGCGACCGCTTCGGGCGGCGGCGCCTCTACGCGCTGGGGCTCGGCATCTTCGTGGCGGCCTCGGCCGCCTGCGCCCTCGCTCCTGACGCCGGCTGGCTGATCGGCGCGCGCGCCGTCCAGGGGGCGGGCGCCGCGCTTGTCACCACGCTCGCGCTGGCGCTGCTGAGCGCCGCCTTCCCGCCCGAGCGCCGCGGCGCCGCAATCGGGATCTTCAGCGCGATCACGGGGATCGCGGTGGCTAGCGGCCCGCTCGTCGGCGGCGCGGTCGCCGAGGGCCTCGCCTGGGAGTGGATCTTCTGGCTGAACGTGCCGATCGGGCTGATCGCGATTCCGCTCACCCTCACGCGCATGGAGGAGAGCTTCGGCCCGGACACGGGGCTCGACATCCGCGGGGTCGCGCTCGTCACGGCCGGAGCGTTCGGGATCGTCTGGGGGCTCGTGCGCGGGAACGCGGCGGGCTGGGCGAGCCCCGAGGTGCTGGCCGCGCTTGGGCTGGGGGCGGCGCTCGTGGTCGCGTTCGTCCTCTGGGAGCTGCGAGCGCAGCGACCGATGCTGCCGATGCGCTTCTTCCGCTCGCGGCCGTTCTCGGCGGGCAACACCGCGATCTTCTTCACGTTCGCGTCGCTGTTCGGCGGAGTGTTCTTCTTCGCGCAACTCCTCCAGACCGGCCTAGGCTACGGGCCGCTCGACGCCGGCCTGCGGCTGATGGCGTGGACGATCACGTTCATCACGGTCGCGCCGATCGCGGGGACGCTCGCGGACCGCTTCGGCGAGCGGCCCTTCCTGGTCGCCGGCCTGACCCTGCAGGCGGCCGGCTTCCTCTGGATCGCTCTGATCGCGGAGCCCGGGCTCGGCTACGGCGAGCTGATCGCGCCGTTCCTGGTAGCGGGGGTGGGCGTGTCGATGGCGATTCCGTCAGCGCAGAACTCGGTCGTCGGCTCGGTGGCGGACACCGACCTGGGCAAGGCTGCCGGCGCCAACAGCATGATGCGTGAGCTGGGCGGCGTGTTCGGGATCGCTGTGCTCGTTGCCGTGTTCGCAGGTGCGGGCAGCTTCGCCTCGCCCCAGGCCTTCACCGACGGCTTCGCACCGGCGATCGCGGTGGGCGCGCTGCTGTCGCTCGCCGGGGCACTCGCCGCCCTGGGGGTGCCGGGCCGGCTAGGCCGAGCGCGCCTGGGCGGCGACGCCGACGTTGCCGGCGAGTTCCTTGAGCCGCTGCCAGCGGCTCGGTCGCCGCGGGCGTGAGCGGGCGTACTCGGCAAGCGTGAGTCCCGGCGGGATCGAGGTCTCCATGTAGACGAGCGGGATCTCGAGCTCGAGCCTGTCTGACGGGCGGGTCATGGGATCTGCACCTCTCGGATCTGAATCGGGGTGGTCCGCTCGGCCACGAAGCGCGGCAGCAGCCCGAGCGCTTCCTGCATGCTTTCGGCCTCGACTCGCCACCAGATGCCGTGGCCGCCGGCGAGGCAGCTCGAGGCCGCCGGGCTGTGCCGGAGCGGGCTGTCGAAGCCCTGCCAGGCCGCGAAGGCGGCAGCGCAGTCCTGCGCCTCGTGACGGTGGTGAAGGAGGAAGAACGGCATGCTCCGATGGTGTCGCCGCGGCGGCCGCGAAACATCGGGGCGGCGCCCTGAACCGGCCCCCTGAAACGGCCGGCGCCCGCCGAATGGCGGGCGCCGGTACTGCGGTGGTGTGTGTTCGATCACGCCTTCGCGGGCACCACCTCCGCCTCGTGGCTGACCTTGGGGAGCCAGCTGAGCCGGCCCGGCAACCACCAGTTCAGGTCGCCGAGGAGCTTCATCACGGCGGGGAGCAGCACGCCGCGGATGATCGTCGCGTCGATCAGGACGGCGGCGGCGAGGCCGACGCCCATCTGCTTCATCTGCAGCTCCGAGCTGAGCGCGAACATCGAGAACACGGCGACCATCACGATGGCTGCGCTCGTGACCACGCCGGCGGTGCTCTTGATGCCGTGCGCTACGGCGTCCTCGGTGCGCTCGCCGCGATCGAAGGCCTCGCGGATGCGGGTGAGGATGAACACGTGGTAGTCCATCGAGAGCCCGAACAGGATCACGAACAGGAACAGCGGCAGCCAGGCCGCGATCGCTCCGTTGCTCTCGAAGCCGAGCAGGCTCTCGCCCCAGCCGTTCTGGAAGACGAGCACCAGCAGCCCGTAGGCGGCGCCGACGGACAGCAGGTTGAGGACGATCGCCTTGATCGGAATCACGATCGACCGGAACGTGACCAGCAGCAGCACGAACGCCGCCGACAGCACGAACGCGAACACGTAGGGCAGGTGGCCGATCATGGCGTCGTTGAAGTCGCCGGTCATGGCGGCCTCGCCGGTGGTGTACGCCTCGACGCCGTCCACCTGTCCGACCGTGGCGGGAACCATCTCGTCGCGCAGGGCGTCGACGGCGCCATAGGAGCGCTCGTCCGTGCCCGTCCCCGTGGTGGGGAACGCGACGGTGGCGACCGTTTGGTCGTCGCTGACCTCGATCGTGGGCTCACCCTCGAACAGGCCGGGGCGCTGCTGCGCCTCGCCCTCGAGCTCGTCCACGGCCGAGACGACGGCCGGCGTCGTCACGTCGTCGGCCTTGATCACGACCATCTCCATGCTGCCCTCGCTCGGGAAGGCGGCCTGGATGCGGTCGTAGGTCTGCATCTCGGGGATGTCGCGCGAGATGTCCTCGCTGCCGCCCAGCGACGTCTCCATGCCGAACGCCGGGATGGCGAGGGCGATGAGGAGGCCGGCGGACACGACAGCCGAGACCAGCGGGCGGCGCAGGACGCGGTCGATGATGCGAGACCAGATACCGAGCTGGCCGACCCTGCGCTTGATCGGTGCGACGAGCGGCACGCGGCCCCGGTCGACCCGGTCGCCGAGCTTCGACAGCAGGGCGGGCAGGACGGTCAGGGAGCCGAGCACGGCGACGGCGACGACGATGATCGTGCCGGTTGCGAACGAGGCGAAATTCGAGATCCCGCCCAGGTACATGCCGGCCATCGCAACCATCACCGTCAGGCCGGAGATGACGACCGCACGGCCCGATGTGGCGGCAGCGGCCTCGATGGCAGCGTCCGTATCGCGACCGGCGGCACGCTCCTCGCGCTCGCGCTTGAGGTAGAACAGCGTGTAGTCCACGCCGACGGCCATTCCGACGAGCAGGACGACGTGCATGACCTGCGCATCGATCGGCGCGATCTGGCTGACCGGGCCGAGCAGGCCCATCGTGGCGGCCACGCTCGTGAGGGCGAGCAGGATCGGGATCCCGGCTGTAACGAGCGCCCCGAACGTGAACACGAGGATGATCAGCGTGATCGGCAGCGACAGCATCGCCGACTTGCCCATCTCCTGGTTGTCCTTCTCGAGCGTCGCCTGGCTGATGCTGGCGTCGCCCGTCTCCTCGATGCGGAGCTCGGGATGCTCCTTCTGCGCGGCCGCGACGGCGGCCTGCGAGTGCTCGACCGACTCCTTGGTCTGCTTCGAGTCGCCCGGCAGGTCGAACGTCACGAGCGCGGAATGCTCGTCAGCCGAGATCTGGCCCGAGACACGAGGCTCGTAGGGGCTGACGACGTTGTCGACGCCCTCGGCCCGCTCGAGCCTGTGAGTCACGTCGGCCACCGCCGCCTTGAAGCGCGCGTCATCGGCGGTCAACTGGTTGCTCTGTACGAGCACCTGCTCCGAGGCCTTGTCCTCGTAGGCCCCGTCGATCGCCTTGGCCGCCTGCCCGGACTCGCCGGGGCCGGCCGCCTTCGGGTCGATGTTCTTCTGCGGCAGCACGTTCATGCCGACCGCGAGTGAGATGAGCACGAAAGCGAGCCATCCGAAGATCGCCTTCTTTCGATGCTGGACGCTCCAGCGCCCAATCCTTGAGGTGATGTTGCGTGGTGTTTGCACTGCTCCCCCTT